>Ga0181375_1000041_pt1 | contig 82242 bp, 79 predicted proteins | sample LowvirmetaG_FD_130090 | JGI IMG/M metagenome (GOLD analysis project Ga0181375, IMG submission 130090) | Marine viral communities from the Subarctic Pacific Ocean - Lowphox_11 viral metaG | ecosystem: Environmental > Aquatic > Marine > Oceanic | place: Subarctic Pacific Ocean | collected 2015-12-09 | reverse complement strand
CGCCATCGCAGCGGCGCGCGCGCGGTACAGGTCTTCGTGGCGGCGGTCCAGCGTCGGCTGGTCGCCGGTATAGCTGTGCACGGTGGTCATGATGCCGCTTTCGATGCCGAACGCATCATGCAGCGCCTTGGCCATCGGGGCCAGACAGTTGGTGGTGCATGACCCGTTCGATACCATCGTGTCCGAGGCCTGCAATTCACCGTCGTTCACGCCGTAGACCACCGTGCGGTCGACGTTCTTGCCCGGGGCCGACAGCAACACGCGTTTCGCGCCCTGATCCAGATGCACCTTTGCCAGCAGCCCGTCGTTGAACTTGCCCGTGCATTCCAGCACGACGTCGCACCCTTCCCAGTTCAGCTCGTTCATCTGGTAGGTCGACATGACCTCCATCTCGCCGCGCCCCAGATCCAGCGTGCCGTTGCCGACCTTGACTTCATTGGGAAAACGCCCGTGGACGGAATCGTATTTGATCAGATGTGCCGCAGTCTCCAGCGGGCCGGTCGCGTTGATGCGCACCACCTCGATGTCATCCCGGCCCGATGCCGCGATATGAGACAGGGTGCAGCGGCCGATGCGGCCAAATCCGTTGATACCGACTTTGATGGTCATGGGGGCGTCCTTTGGCAAAGATCTGGAACTTTGCCGGTTCTATATCTGGTGGTCGTGAACAGGGGAAAGGGCTAAAACCCCCTAATTTCCGTATGTTAGCGATAAATATTCGTGTTAGCGATAACCCTCAGATCGCCTTTGCCTTCTGCCTGCGCTGCGCTACCCTTACGCCAACAAATATGGAGAGACTGAATGAGCGGCCTATTAGCCCTGTTGGATGATGTAGCAGCGATTGCAAAAGTGGCCGCGGCCAGCGTGGATGATGTGTTCGGCCAGGCCGCCAAGGCCAGTGCCAAAGCCGCGGGTGCTGTCATCGACGACGCCGCCGTGACCCCGAAATACGTCAGCGGCTTCGAGGCCAACCGCGAGCTGCCGATCATCTGGCGCATCACCAAAGGGTCGCTGAAGAACAAGCTGGTCTTCTTGTTGCCCGCCGGTTTGCTCCTGTCGAATTTCGCGCCATGGTTGATCGCGCCCTTGTTGATGTTGGGTGGGGCCTATCTGTGTTTTGAAGGCGCTGAGAAGATCGCACACGCGCTTGGGGTAGGGGGAAAAGGCCACGAGGATCATCCCCCCGGTGCCGATGAAAAGGTGATCAAGGACCCCGCCAAGCTGGAAGAGCAAAAGGCCAAAGGTGCGATCAAGACCGACTTTATCCTCTCGGCCGAGATCATGACCATCGTGCTGTCAAACCTCGAGGTGTCAAATTTCTGGATGGAAGCAGGCGCTTTGGCCGCCGCCGCCGTGATCATCACAGTCGCGGTCTATGGCTCCGTCGCGCTGATTGTAAAGATGGATGATGTAGGGCTTTATATGGCCAAGAACGGCAATCTCGGCCTGACCCGTGGTCTGGGTCGCGGGATCGTGCGCGGCATGCCGTGGTTCCTCAAGGCGCTGACCATCATCGGGACGGCGGCCATGCTCTGGGTCGGCGGATCGATCATCGTGCACGGTATGGAAGAACTTGGCTTCGGCGCGCTTGGTCACCTGATCCACGACTACGCCGTCGCTTTCGGCCATATGGTGCCGGTCGCGTATGAAGGTGCCGCCGAATGGATCGCCAAAGCCGCAATGGACGGTGTGTTTGGTCTGGCCCTTGGGCTGGTGCTGATCCCCGTCGGCGAAAAGATCATCACCCCGCTGTGGCGCGCGGTCTTCAACCGCAAGGATGCCGGCGCGCACGCGTAAACGGGGCGTATATGAGGGAGAGGAAGGGGGCGCAGGTTGCGCCCCTTTTTTGTGTGCGCGCGCTCAGCTTGTCTAAAGACCGCGGGGCACAATTTACCGCTTCGTTGTCTACATTACGCCTAAATTGCAAGCTAGCGGTATTCGAGACGGCATAGGGAACCCCTTTTTGTTTCACACCTCGTTTAGATATTTTCTCGCAGCGACGTCGGCTGCGATGCTGGTCTACTTGGGCTTGACCCTGGACCCGTCGATCCGCGCGGAAAACGAACGCTTCGTGGCGTGCAAAAACGATACTTCGTCTCAATGCCTCTCCAGCTTGGGCGTAGAGCAGGCGATGGATGCGCGCTTCGTTCCGCCACACATGCCTGAAGTGAGCATGTTGGCCCAAATGGGGCGCATCGACGACGCTTTTGCCTTGGCGCTACGTGCTGAAAGCGAAAATGAGCCGCTGCCAGAGGACGTTGAGTCGACCGTCGACAGGATGCTTGCTAGCCACCGTCTTACAAGGGCGCTTCGCGAGGGCAAGAGCCTGCAAGAAGCGATGGAAATGACACCGGGCGTTGGTGCTGGCACCCTTTGGATCACTGCGCTGGATTTACTTGGCCGCAGGCCCTACGGGGTGTCTGCGCGCGACGGAAGCACCGCGGACACAATCCCGCGTGACGTCGTATCCGAGATCGCAAAGCGCATCGTCGATATTGCACAAAATGAACCCGTCCGGCCGCGCATCAGCCACCTTGTGGAAGCGGCTGAGTTGCACGCAGCTTTAGGGAAGCGAGACGAAGCATTAAAGGTGCTTCAATCTTTGCCGCGAACGGACAACGCCTCCATCAACCCAAGTGAAAACCTTATGCGGCTCGTTGGGCCGTCAACATTTCTGCAGCTCTATCGCGAGGCAGGCGGTACGCATCTTTCCATACTTTTGACCGCCGCGGCGGCAGAGCCGGATATGACCCTCGCAGCCACGTATCTGGAAGAGGCCTTTACCGCGTTCCCGACCAAAAAGCCCTTTCCGGAATATGTCTGGATGGAGCGCATTATTGAACGCGCCGTCGACCTTGGCTTGCAGCCACTTGCCCTTGAGTTGGCACGCGCCTTCGAGGATCGAGCTGACATCGAACCCGCGATCTTTCCCGTCTTTGCACATATCGAAGCTGCGCGTGTTTTGTTACTTACTGGTGCCGACGAGGGGGAAGTTCAGGCGCGGCTTGACGTGGCGCTTAGCGCGTTCCGCACGAAGGATGGGAAAACTGCAAGTGACGCTTCCGAGATCGGGAGTATTCGGTGGGGCACTCGTCGGCTGGATGCGCAGGCACGGCGTGAAATGGCGACGCTAAAGGCGCGGCTCGGAGATACTGAAACAGCCATCGCCTATATGGCTGGGTTGGAACAACCATTGTTTTCTTGGATGAGCATGCTGACCTCGGAGATTCCGGTTCACGACGTGAATCTGCTTTTGCTAGCGGCGCGTGGTGCCCTTTCCGATGAAGAGCTCGCCTATGCAAAGCTGCAGCATGCGCAACAGTTGTTGCTAAGTGACACGGGCGAAGGGCAACGTGTTTGGGCGCAAGCGAAAGCGGCAGAGCTAGCGAAATCCGACACGCTGACTGGGGAGCACGCGGTTCGCGCCTACAGTATGCTGGCTCGAATTGGGGCGCTTGTCGAAGACCAAAGACTTGAACGGTTAGGGTTGGAACAAATGGCTGAGGCCGCCCTGAAATCTCGCCGCTACCAAGATTTGTTGATGGCTGGCTTTTGGTGGAACCGATCACAGCAAATGCCGTGATTTCCACCTAGTGTGTCTGCCCCTGAGCCACCGCAGATCTGCAAAGTGCGTCGATCGCATACGCCTGTGTCGACTGCTATGGTCGTCCGACCGAACGTTTCCTGCGCCCCACAAACCAAAAAGGGGGAGCAAAATGCTCCCCCTTCTTCGTTGTGACTGTATCCGTTGAGATCACAGCAGCGCTTTGGCCTTGTCGGCGACGTTCTGCGGGGTGATGTCGAACTTTTCGAACAGCTCTTCTGCGGGGGCGGAGGCGCCGAAGCGGTCCATGCCGACGAAATCGGCCTTGTTCCACTTGCCACGCTCGCCGGTGAGCCAGCGGTCCCAGCCTTGGCGTACGGCGGCTTCGACGCCGACGCGGACGGGGCCGGCGGGGAGGACGCGGCGGCGGTAGGCTTCGTCTTGGGCGGCGAACAGCTCCATGCAGGGCATGGACACGACGCGGGTGCCGATGCCTTCGGCTTGCAGCAGGTCACGGGCTTTCAGCGCGATCTCGACTTCAGAGCCGGTGGCGATCAGGATCACCTGACGTTTGCCTTCGGCGTCCGCAAGAACATAGGCACCCTGTTCGGTGAGGTTCTTGTTCTTGTGCTCAAGCCGCACGGTGGGCAGGCCCTGACGGGTCAGGGACAGCACCGACGGCGTCTTTTTGCTGCTCAGCGCAATTTCCCAGGCCTCTGCGGTTTCAACCGTGTCGGCGGGGCGGAACACATAGGTGTTGGGTGTCGCGCGGCTGATGGCCAGATGCTCGACGGGTTGGTGCGTCGGGCCGTCTTCGCCCAAGCCGATGCTGTCGTGGGTCATGACAAACACGCTTGGCACCTGCATCAGCGCGGCGAGGCGCATGGCGGGGCGGGCGTAGTCGGTGAAACACATGAAGGTGCCGCCGTAGGGGCGGATACCGCCGTGCAGCGCCATGCCGTTCATCGCGGCGGCCATGCCGTGTTCGCGGATCCCCCAGTAGACGTAGCGCCCACCACGGTTATCCACGTCAAACACGCCCAGATCAGCGGTCTTGGTGTTGTTAGAACCGGTGAGGTCAGCGGAGCCGCCCACGGTTTCGGTATAGAGCGGGTTCAACACCTCGAGCGTCTTTTCGCTGCTGGCGCGGGTGGCCAGTTTTGGCGCGTTTTCCGACGTCTGCTTTTTGAACGCCTTGATCGTCGCGCTCAGCTTCTTGGGGGCGTCACCGGCCAGCGCGCGGTTGAACTCTTCACGCTTTGTGCGCGACATGGCGTCGAAACGCTCTTCCCAGGCGCGGCGGTCGTCTGCGCCGCGTTTGCCGATCTCTTCCCAGGCGGATTTCACGTCGGCGGGGACTTCGAACGGGCCGGTTGTCCAGCCATAGGCGGCTTTGGCGGCGGCCATCTGGTCCGCATCGGTCAGCGCGCCGTGACCTTTCGAGGTATCCTGCGCGGCGTGTCCAAGCGCGATATGCGTCTTGCAGGCGATCATCGTGGGCAGATCGGATTTGCGCGCCTCGGTCAGGGCGGCGTCGATCTCGTCGGGGTTGTGGCCGTCGATCTCGATGACATGCCAGTCCGCCGCCTTGAACCGTGCAACCTGATCCACTTTGTCGGACAGCGATACCGGCCCGTCGATGGTGATGTCGTTGTTGTCCCACATCACGATCAGCTTGCTCAGCTTGTGGCGGCCCGCAAGGGCAATCGCCTCGTGGCTGATGCCTTCCATCAGGCAGCCGTCACCCGCGATCACATAGGTGAAGTGGTCGACGATCTTCTTGCCGTATTGCGCGCGCTGGATTTCCTCGGCCATGGCAAACCCGACAGAGTTCGCGATCCCCTGACCCAGCGGGCCGGTGGTGGTTTCAATCGCATCAGCAAGGAAGTTTTCAGGGTGGCCCGCGGTGCGCGCGCCCATCTGGCGGAAGTTCTTGATCTCTTCGAGGGGGAATTGCTCGTAGCCGGTCAGGTGCAGCAGCGAATAAATCAGCATGGACCCGTGGCCGGCCGACAGGATGAAACGGTCGCGGTCAGGCCACAGCGGGTTGGACGCGTCGAACTTCAGGTGCTTTTCAAACAAGACAGTGGCGACATCCGCCATGCCCATCGGCATGCCCGAGTGGCCGGAATTGGCGGCGGCGACAGCGTCCAGCGTCAGGGCGCGAATGGCGGTCGCTTTGGACCAATGGGCGGGATGGGCTTTGGCGAGGGCGTTCAGATCCACGGTGCAAGCTTCCTTATAAGGGGGAAAAGGGATTGCGCGGATCAATACCAGCCACCCCGCAAAGATCAAGGCCCAGAGGGCATCGCCCGCAGCAGAGCTTTTCCGCCGGGCCAAGGCATTGTTCTTAAAGGGGCAGTATTCCGCCTTTGGTTTCGGTAGGATCAGCGGAAACCACGTTGACCAGCGATTCGATGGTTGGCAAACTGCATTTTACGACTGACATACGACGTTTTACGAGGAACCCTGCGATGAGCGACATAGAACACTTGCAAGGCCGTATTCTGGCGGCGCTTGAAAGGGCATCGCGCGGAGCTGACAAACTGGCCGTCGCCAAGGCGGAGGTCCCCGATCTTTCGGAAGAACTGGCGCAGGAACGCGCTGTCAACGCAGAGCTTTCTGAACAGGTCACTGCCCTGAAAAAGCGGCTGGAAGATGAAACCGCGCATCTGCGGGCTGAACTGGCCACAGCACAGGCGCGCAACAACAGTGCGGCCGCGGCACAGGCCCAGACCGAAAAGCTTGATCTGGAAATCCAGCGGGTGCGCCGCGCCAATGCGCAACTGGCCGATGCCTGCGCTGCGCTGCGCGAAGCCAATGCCGAAGGGGTGGGGGACGCCGATCTGATCAATGCCGCCTTGCAGGCAGAGCTTGACGCGCTGCATGCCGCCCGTCGCGCCGATGTGGCAGAGGCGGACGCGATCCTCTCTGTTCTTACCCCGCTTGTTCCCACTGCCGAGGAGTCTGCCTGATGCCCGAAGTTTCCATCTCTATCGGCGGTCGCCAATTCGAAGTTTCCTGCCAGGAGGGCGAGGAAGACTACCTGCACGCCGCAGCCAAGATGCTCGACGATGAAGCGCAGGTGTTGTCGGATCAGGTGGGCCGGATGCCCGAAGCGCGGATGTTGTTGATGGCGGGCCTGCTGCTTGCCGATAAAACCGCCAGCGTCGAGGATAAGATCAAGGAAGCGCGCGCCGAACTGGCAGAGCGTGACGCAGAGCTTGCAAGCCTGCGCAATGTCGTGGTGGAGCCCGAACGGATCGAGGTGCCTGTCATCCCGCAAAGCGTCACCGACAGCCTTGCCGAGATGGCCGCCCGCGCCGAAGCCTTGGCGAGCGAGATCGAAGACAAGGCTCAAGACGGGGCCCGAGACAAGGCCCAAGACGGGGCCCAGTGACCCTGCCGCGCGCCATCGCATTCGGGGCCGCGGCGGCGTGGTGGATCGGGGCGGGCGGCGGCGCTTTGGCGCAGGCCATGCCGGTCACTGCCACCTATATCTGCGAGCGCGGGGTCGAGGTGCCGGTTTCCTATACCACCCCCGAACAGGGGGAGGCGACCGCTGTGCTTTATGTGGAAAACCGCATGGTCACGCTGGTCCGGAGCCGCGCGGCATCAGGGGCGCGCTATGCATGGCCCTCGGACGGTTCTGGCTATGTCTGGTGGACCAAGGGGGACGCCGCGACGCTATTCTGGCATGATGCGGCGGCGGGTGAGGATGTCACGCTCTACGCGGCGTGTCAGGCGCGGTGACGCGTTCTATGCAGGGCGCGCGCCGATTTGCGTAGCGCGGTTCGGGTGCCCCTTGATCCAAGGCGCACCCGTTTCTTATCAGCGGACCGTTAGCCGTTGGCTTCGCGGATCTTGTCAGCTGCGTCCTTGTCAAAGGCGACGCCGTTGTCTTCCAGCAGCGTGTCCAGCTCGCCCGACAGCATCATTTCGGTGATGATGTCACAGCCGCCGACGAATTCGCCCTTGACGTAAAGCTGCGGGATGGTGGGCCAGTCAGAGAAATCCTTGATCCCCTGACGCAGCTCTTCGTCGGCCAATACGTTCACATCGGTGTAGTCGACATTCATATAGTTCAACACGCCCGCGACACGGGAGGAGAACCCGCACTGCGGCATCGTCTTGTTGCCCTTCATGAACAGCACAACAGTGTTGGCGGTGATGGTTTCCTGAATTTGAGTCTTTGCGTCGGTCATTTCGATTTGTCCTTTGGTATAAAGCGTTTCGCGTATTCTTGAGGGTCGCGGGGGATGCGGTAGTTGGTCTGATGTCCGCCGCCGCCGCCACCCGAATGATAGGTCGCGTCAATTTCGTGATAGCCCTTGCCCGGCTTTGATCCGCGTTCGGTGTCGCGTGTGTGTTTCAGCGCCTGTAGGCCGCGCAGAACCGCCACGATCAGCACCAAGACGCTGAGGATCAGGACCAGGATCGGGTCCACCGGATCAATCCGGCGCTTTGGTTGTCAGCGCCAGCGCGTGCAAATCGCCGTTCGATCCATCCATCCGGCCCTTGAGCGCGGCATAGACGGCACGCTGCTGTTGCACACGGTTCTGGCCACGGAAACTTTCGTCGATGATCATCGCGGCCATATGCACGCCGTCATTGCCTTCGACGGTGATCTTGGCGTTTGGAAAGGTCTCGCGCAGCAGGTCTTCGATTTCGCGGGCTTGCATGGGCATGTGTGGGGCGCTCCGTCTGGCATGTCATTGCCCAAGATGTAGTAGTGTGCAGGGCGGCGTGCAAGTTATCTCCCCGTTATCTCATTGAGCGGGGGCATGGGACGCCCTACATAAGAACAGTCGCCGCCGCGACAAGGTAAGGAGACTATCCGCCATGGAGATTTTCGAGAACGCACCGGAACGCGCCTATGCATGGGCGCAAGCGGGCCGCGGGGCCGCGCTGGCCACGGTGGTGGAGACATGGGGCTCTGCCCCGCGACGGGTTGGCGCGCAGCTGGCCATCGCCGCGGATGGCGAGATGCAGGGCTCTGTCTCGGGCGGGTGTGTCGAGGGGGCCGTGGTGGTCGAAGCGCTTGAGGCGATCGAGGACGGCACGCCGCGGTTGCTGGAATATGGCGTCAGCGATGGCGACGCCTTTGCAGTGGGGCTGGCCTGCGGCGGAAAGATTCGCGTGTTGGTCGAACCTGTGGGCGCAAAGGCGATGCCGTTTGACGTTCTGGGCGACCTCGTCCGCGCCCGCGCCGCGCGCCAACCCGTGGCCTATCAGGTGCCCCTGTCGGGCGGGGTGGGGCGTTTGGTCACGGGCGGCTATGCAGACCGCTTTCGCATGGACCGTTCCGGCGTTGAAGAGGATGGCGATACATTTGTCGCGATCCACAACCCGCCGCTGCGGCTGGTTATCGTCGGGGCGGTCCACATCGCGCAAGCCTTGGTGCCCATGGCGCAGGTCGCGGGCTTTGACGCCGTGGTCATCGACCCGCGCGAGGCGTTTGGCTCGCAAGCGCGTTTTCCCGATGCACAGGTGATCAACGACTGGCCGGACGCGGCGATGGACACCGTCGGCGTCGATACCCGCAGCGCAATTGTGCTGCTGACCCACGACCCCAAACTGGACGACCCCGCGCTGCATATCGCACTCCGGTCTGACGCCTTCTATATCGGGGCGCTCGGATCGAAACGCACCCATGCCTCCCGCGTGGCACGGCTGGAAGAGGCGGGCTTTACCGCCGCCGACATCGCGCGCATCAACGGCCCCGTCGGGCTGGATATCGGGGCCGCCAGCCCGCCCGAGATCGCGGTGTCGATCTTGTCGCAGATGATCCAAGCCCTGAGAAAACCGTGAAGTTCGGCCCCATCGACACGGCGCAGGCCGAGGGTGCCGTGCTGGCTCATTCCATCGCATTGCCCTCGGGCCGTTTGCGCAAGGGGTTACGGTTGGAGCCCGCCCATCTGGCCGCGCTTCGGGCAGAGGGCATCGACAGCATCATTGTGGCGCAGCTCGCGTCAGGGGATGTGGATGAAAACACCGCCGCGGCACAGGTCGCGCAGGCCGTGCTGGCGGCGCATCCCCATCTGACAATGACGCGCGCCTTTACCGGCCGCGTGAACCTGCTGGCCGATGGGCCGGGGGTGGCGCAGCTGGATGTGAGCGCGCTTGAAGCGTTGAACGCCGTGCACCCGATGATCACGCTGGCCACGGTCCCGCCGTTCCAGCAGATGGCCGCGGGGGGCATGGTGGCGACGATCAAGATTATCTCTTACGCCGTTGCGCAAAGCGATCTTGCCGCCGCCTGCGACGCGGGGCGCGGCGCGATCCGGCTGGTGCCGCCGCAGATCAAAGACGCGACGCTGATCATCACCGAGATTGACGGCGGCGCGGGCGACAAGGGGAAAAAGGCCATCGCAGACCGGCTTTCTGCGCTGGATGTGGATCTGAAAAAAGTCGTTATGGTCCCGCATGAGGTCACCGCTCTGCGCGATGCCATTGCCGCGGCGGATACGGCGCTGACGCTGATCCTCACCGGCTCTGCCACCTCTGACATTGATGACGTGGCCCCGCAGGCCCTGCGCACCGCGGGCGGAGAGGTCTCGCGCTTTGGCATGCCGGTTGATCCGGGCAATCTGCTGTTTCTGGGGCAGATGGGCGATACGCCGGTGATCGGCCTGCCGGGCTGCGCGCGCTCTCCTGCGTTGAATGGGGCGGATTGGGTGCTGTCGCGTGTGATCTGCGGCATAGAGGTATCCCCGCGCGATATCGCCCGCATGGGGGTGGGCGGCCTGCTGAAAGAGATCGCCACCCGTCCGCAACCAAGACGCGGCTGACCGCCCCTGACGCAAGGCCCGTCGCCGCGCCGCACCCGCGAAGTTCAACCCATGCGAAAAATTTCTGTTCTCAACGCCCCTTTGGCGTGCTTAACTCGACCCAACACATGACATAAAACGGGAGGAACATCATGACCGAGGTCAAAATGACCGTGAACGGCAAACCTGCATCCGGTGCCGTCGAAGGGCGCACGTTGCTGGCGTCATTCCTGCGCGACAACCTGAGCCTGACCGGCACGCATATCGGCTGCGACACCAGCCAGTGCGGGGCCTGCGTGGTTCATGTCAACGGCGAGGCGGTCAAGGCCTGCACCATGCTCGCGGTCGAAGCGGACGGGGCCGAGGTCAAGACGATCGAATCCATGGCCAACCCCGATGGATCGCTGACAGTGATCCAGCAGGCGTTTCAGGACCACCACGGGCTGCAATGCGGTTTTTGTACACCGGGCATGATCATGTCGGCCTCGGCGCTGCTGAAAGACAACCCCAAGCCGACCGAGGCAGAGGTCCGGCACTATCTGGACGGTAATATCTGCCGCTGCACCGGTTACCATAACATCGTCAAGGCGATCATGGCCGCATCCGGTCAGGACGTCAGCGCGCTGGCTGCCGAATAACCACCGTGCGACGTGCGGCCCTGTTGATGCAGGGTCGGGAGGACACGGCGCACCCATCCTGAAAACCGCGCTTTCCCATGCAAACGGGGAACCGCAGCAACCCATAGATTGACGACATAAGAATAAAGCCAAACGCAAAAGCCACATACGACGGTACGGACCCGATCCGTGCCCCATAGGGAGGAATTGACCATGCCAAAGGACGGCGGAATTGGTGCCAGCAGCAAGCGGCGCGAGGATATCCGGTTTTTGACCGGTGAGGGGAATTATACCGACGATATCAACCTGCACGGACAGGCGCATGTGTTCTTTCTGCGCTCGGATATCGCCCATGGGGTGCTGAATTCGGTCGATACATCCGCGGCAGAGGGGATGCCGGGGGTCGTGAAGATCTTTACCGGTGCTGATTTCGCCGAGGTCGGGTCGATCCCCTGCGGCTGGCAGGTCACGGACAAGCATGGTGAGCCCATGCAAGAGCCGCGCCACCCCGTGCTGGCCGAAGGCAAGGTCCGCCACGTGGGCGAACCGATTGCGGCTGTCGTGGCGGAAACCCTGTCGCAGGCCCGCGATGCGGCAGAGGCGATCGTCGTCGATATCACCGATCTGCCCGCCGTCGTCGATATGAAGCAGGCCGTGCAGGAAGGCGCGCCCAAGGTTCATGACGATCTGACCTCGAACCTTTGCTACGATTGGGGCTTTGTCGAAGAGAACAAGGCCGCCGTGGACAAGGCCTTTGACGACGCGGCCCATGTCACCACGTTGGAACTGGTCAACAACCGTCTGGTCGCCAACCCGATGGAACCGCGCGTCGCCGTTGGCGACTATGCACGCGGGACAGGGGATCATACGCTTTACACCACCAGCCAGAACCCTCATGTGATCCGCCTGCTGATGGGGGCCTTTGTTCTGGGCATCCCCGAACACAAGCTCCGCGTCGTGGCCCCCGATGTGGGCGGCGGTTTCGGCACCAAGATTTTCCACTATCAGGAAGAGGCGTTCTGCACCTTTGCCGCCAAAGCCTGTAACCGTCCGGTGAAATGGACCTCCAGCCGGTCCGAGGCCTTTATGTCCGACGCCCACGGGCGCGATCATGTGACCAAGATCCAGATGGCGCTGGACGCGGACAATAACTTTACGGCGCTGCGCACGGACACTTACGCGAATATGGGGGCTTATCTGTCGACCTTCGCGCCGTCGGTGCCCACATGGCTGCACGGCACCTTGATGGCGGGCAACTACAAGACGCCGCTGATCTATGTGAACGTAAAGGCCGTGTTTACCAATACCGTGCCCGTCGATGCCTATCGCGGCGCAGGCCGACCGGAGGCGACTTATCAGCTGGAACGGCTGGTGGATAAATGCGCCCATGAGCTTGGGGTCGACCCGATTGCCTTGCGGCGACAGAATTTCATCACCGAATTTCCCTATGCCACGCCGGTCGCGGTTGAATATGACACGGGCGATTATGTGGCCACGATGGACAAGCTTGAAGAGATCGCCGATTTCGCCGGTTTCGATGCGCGCCGCAAGGAAAGCGAGGCCAAGGGCAAGCTGCGTGGATTCGGCGTGAACTGCTATATCGAGGCGTGCGGCATCGCGCCCTCGAACCTTGTGGGGCAGCTTGGCGCGCGGGCGGGTCTGTATGAATCCGCCACCGTGCGGGTCAATGCCACGGGCGGTCTGGTCGTGATGACCGGCAGCCATAGCCACGGGCAGGGGCATGAAACCGCCTTCCCGCAGGTGATCGCCGAGATGATCGGTATACCCGAAGAGATGGTCGAGATCGTGCATGGCGACACGGCCAACACCCCGATGGGGATGGGGACCTACGGCTCGCGCTCCCTTGCGGTTGGCGGGTCGGCCATGGTCCGCGCCACAGAAAAGATCATCGCCAAGGCCACCAAGATCGCGTCGCACCTGCTGGAAGCCTCCGAAGGGGATATCGAGCTGAAAGACGGGGCCTTTACCGTGGCAGGAACGGATAAATCCGTTGCTTGGGGGGATGTGACGCTGGCTGCCTATGTGCCGCATAACTACCCGCTGGAGGATATCGAGCCGGGTCTGGAAGAGACGGCTTTCTACGATCCGTCGAACTTTACCTATCCGTCCGGTGCCTATGCCTGCGAGGTCGAGTTGGACCCCGAAACCGGCCATGTCACCATTGACCGTTTTGCGGCGGCGGATGACTTTGGCAATATCGTCAACCCGATGATCGTCAGCGGTCAGGTCCACGGCGGGATCGCGCAAGGCATCGGGCAAGCGCTGATGGAGAATTGCGCCTACGACAGCGACGGTCAGTTGCTCAGCGCGTCCTACATGGATTACGCGATGCCACGGGCCAGCGATCTGCCGTTCTATACCGTTGACCATTCGTGCCAGACGCCCTGTACGCACAACCCCTTGGGCGTGAAAGGCTGCGGTGAGGCAGGGGCCATCGGGTCGCCGCCTGCGGTGGTGAATGCGGTGTTGGACGCCATGCGATCGGGCGGTAAGGATGTCGGGCATATCGACATGCCTGTCACACCGGCGCGGGTTTGGGCGGCGATGAACGGTTAAGAGGATGAGACAAGGCGGGGGGCTGCATCTTCGCGCCGTGGCGCGAAAAAAATAGGTGCAGCGGGGGCCAGCCCCCGCGCCCCCGGAGTTTATTGGCAAAATGAAGAGTGGCGCAGAGGCCAAGGCCCGCTCTGAGATTGGAAGGACGCAAAATGTATGATTTTGATGTAGTGAAACCCGCGACAGTGGCCGAGGCGGTCTCGGCATTGGGGCAGGACGAGGCGCAACCGCTAAGTGGCGGGCAAACGCTGATCCCCACGCTGAAGGCGCGCTTGGCGATGCCGTCGGTTCTGGTGTCGCTGAGCGGGATCGAGGACATGCGCGGCGTGCGTATGGGCGATGACGGTCGTCTGTGTATCGGTGGGGGTACCGTACATGCGACCGTCGCCAAAGAGGCAGAGGCGCATTACCCCGGGCTGGCCAGTCTGGCCGCGCGGATCGGTGATCCGGCCGTGCGCAACCGTGGCACCATCGGCGGATCGGTCGCGAATAACGACCCCTCGGCCTGTTATCCGGCAGGGGTGCTTGCCAGCGGTGCGACGATCGTCACCAACGCGCGCGAGATCGCGGCGGATGATTTCTTTGAGGGGATGTTCGCCACTGCTCTGGACGAGGGCGAGATCATCACCGAAGTGCGCTTCCCAATCCCCGAGAAGGCGCATTACGAAAAATTCATCCAACCTGCCTCGCGCTTCCCGCTGGTGGCCGTGTTTGTGGCAAAATTCGCTGACGGTGTGCGGGTCGCGGTGACGGGGGCGTCGGAGGATGGCGTTTTCCGGTGGAGCGATGCAGAAGCCGCGCTGAGCGGGAGTTTTGCCGTGGATGCCCTGTCGGGGTTGAGCTTGCCCGGTGACGGCATGATCAGCGATCTACACGGCAGTGGTGACTACCGTGCGCATCTGGTTGCTGTGATGACAAAACGGGCAGTTGCCGCGCTGACCTAAGCGGCCCGATACTTCAATGAAAACCGTCCCTTGGGAAACCTTGGGGCGGTTTTTTGCTGTCTGGATGATTATCACTTGCGCAGGGTTGGGAACGATTTTGCAACACCGGTGTTGTGCCGTAACGCTGCCCGAACGGCGTCCATAACCCCGTGAGGATTAGGAATGTATAAACTTTTGAAATCGACGACCTCTTTGACCATGTGTTTGGCGCTGGCTTTGCCCACAGGTGGTTTTGCCCAGACAACAGAAAGCTGCGTGGCCGAAGGGGAGCAAACCGTGTTCCCATGTGTGCTGCCTGACGGCAGTGTCGTGGCGGATGCGGATCAAATGATGACATTGCGCGCCGATGGCGATCTGGCGCAGGCCCTTGGTCTAGAGGCGGAAGCCCAGACCGACGCGCAAGCCGCGCCCGATGCAGAAGCCGCCGCTGAAACCGTAGACGCCGCGGAAGAGCAAGCTGCCGCCGCCGCCGAGGCCGAAGCCGCTGCCACCGCAGAAGCCCAAGCCGCCGCGGAAGAGCAAGCCGCTGCCGACGCAGAGGCCGCCGCCGCTGCAGCAGAAGCAGAAGCCGCTGAAGCGCAAGCTGCAGCCGATGCAGAAGCCGCCGCCGCCGCGCAGGCCGCTGAACAAGAGGCCGCCGAAGCTCAGGCCGCTGCAGACGCACAAGCCGCCGAGGCCGAGGAAGCTGCTGCCGCCGAAGCGCAGGCCGAAGCAGAGCGTGAGGATGCGGTCGCTGCACAGATCGCCGCAGACGCTGAAGCCAAGGCTGCAGCCGAAGCCGAGGCAGAGCAAGACGCCGCTGCGGTTGCAGAAACCTCGGACAGCCCTGAAACGCAGTCTGCCGAGACACATGCAGATACCCCTGCCGCTGAAAGCGATGCTGGCGTAGAGGCAGAGGCGCAAGCTCAGGCAGAGCCGGCAGAGACTGAGTCGACCGAAGAAACCCAAGCCGAGACCGACGTGCCGGCAGACAGCTCTTCCGACACTGAAACGCAGGCGGAGGCTGAAACCCAGCAGCAAACGGAAGAGCAGATCGCCGCTGATCTGGCCGCCGAACAGGCTGCGGAAGAGGCCCGTCAGGAACAGCGCGCCGCTGATGCAGCCGCTGCTGCCGAAGCCGCCGCCGCTGCTGACAGCGGTGAAGCCAAGGCCGACGTTGTGGTAGAAGAGATCACCGAAGAAGACACGCGCGCGTCGAATGAAGAATTTTCGACGGCCGTCACCGGTGACACCTCTGCCGAAGCCAATACGCAAGCCAAAAAGGATGACGACGACGGGCTGAGCAAGTTCGAGAAAGCCCTGCTTGTCGGCATCGGTGCCGTGGCTGTCGGGTCGATCCTGAACAACGGCTCTAAGGTCGTGAGCAACTCGGGTGACCGTCTGGTTGTTGAAGATCCGAATGGGGACCTGCGCGTTTTGAAAGACGATGATGCGCTTGTGCGTCAGGCCGGTGACGAAGTCCGCCGCGAGACGTTTAACGACGGTTCTTCGCGCACCACTGTAATCAAGCCTAACGGCAGCAAGATCGTGACCATTCTGGGTCGGGACGGCACCGTATTGCGCCGGATCAACGTCGATCCACAGGGCAATGAATATGTGCTGTTCGATGACACCCAAGCCGAAGAGCGTATCGTTGTGAACGAGCTGCCACAGGTTCGTCCGCAGACCAATACGCTGGCCAGCCAGCAGAACGAGGAAGCGCTGCGTGCTGCGTTGCAAACCCAGCTGCGTGGGGATCAAGCCCAGCGGTATTCGCTGCGTCAGGTGCGTGATGTCCGTCAGGTCCGTGCCCTAGCACCTGAGATCGAGCTGGACGCTGTGCGTTTTGCCACAGGGTCGGCTGCAATCCAGCCTGAACAGGCCCGGGCGCTGTCCAAGATCGGGACCGCGATCAGCAATGCCATCAAGGATGATCCGCGCACTGTGATCCTTGTGGAAGGGCACACCGATGCGGTTGGCAATGCGGGCTACAACCTTGCGCTGTCTGACCGTCGTGCCGAAACCGTTGCATTGGCCCTGACCGAGTATTTTGACGTGCCGCCAGCCAACCTGATCACCCAAGGCTACGGTGAAAGCGCGTTGAAAGTACCGACCGAGACCGCCGAACCCGCCAACCGTCGCGCGGTTGTGCGTAACATCACTGGTCTGCTGCGTCAGTAACCGCGACCTTCAAGACATAGAAAAGCCCCCGCAGGAAACTGCGGGGGTTTTTTGCGTCTCGGGACTGTAAGACCCGGAATTATTTGCTTGGCAGCGGCCCGATGAGCATGACCATCTGGCGGCCTTCCATCTTCGGGAAGTTTTCAACGCGGCCAACCTCTTTGGTGTCTTCGGCAACGCGTTCAAGCAGCTCGCGGCCAAGGTTCTGGTGGGCCATTTCACGACCGCGGAACCGCAGCGTGATCTTTACCTTGTCCCCATTGTCGAGGAACTTGAACACGTTACGCATCTTGACGTCATAGTCATTGGTATCGGTGTTCGGGCGGAACTTGACCTCTTTGATCTCGATGATCTTTTGCTTCTTGCGCGCTTCGGCTTCACGCTTTTGCGTCTCATACTTGAATTTGCCAAAGTCCATGATCTTGCACACGGGCGGGTTGGCATTGGGCGAAATCTCGACCAGATCAAGTCCGGCATCAACAGCCATTTCCATGGCGCGATCCGGTGTCACGACGCCGACGTTTTCCCCATCCGCACCGATCAGGCGGATTTCGTTGGCGCGGATATTTTCGTTGATGCGCGGGCCGGTGTCTCTTTGCGGCGGCGCGTTATGCGGTCTGCGAGCGATGATGGTCGTCCTTTGATTGTTGTACTGATGTCGAGCACGGAAGGTAAACCTGCTCATGGTCTTCTTCAAGTCGCAAAATGGCGCATATACAGGGTAAAACCGCGTATTTTTGGGGGATTTACCCAAGGGGAAGCAGCGTATCGCGCATTTGACGCTATGTGTTGGCATATAGTATGTGCAGCAGGGGATTAACAAAGTTCAAAGGAACCACAGCATCATGAAAAACCTCATCTGGATTGTCATCGCAGGGGTGATCGCGCTTGGCGCGTACATGTTGTATTCGGGCCGTTCGGTCCAGGAGATTGCGACCGATGCGTCGGATGCCGTCAATGCTCCCGCCGCACTGGAAAGTGCGACCGAAGCTGTGGGCGACGCTGTCGAGGCGACAGAGGGCGCAGTGACCGAGGCGGTAGAAGCCACCACGGAGGCCGCGAATACCGCAGCCGACGCGCTGTCGGAAGCGGCCGAGGATGTGGCCGATGCCGCGGCAGAGGCGGGCGAGGATGCCATGAACGCGGGCAAGCAGATCGCCGAGGATGCAACGCAAGCGGCGAATGATACCGCAGAAGGAAACGCGGAGGTTTCCACCAGCGCAGAGGCCGATGCCATGGCTGCCAGCGATGCAGAGGCAAGCGATGCCGCCAGCACCACACAAGCGGGCACGGCACCCGCCGCTGACCCGCAAGCCGAGGCAGACGCCGCAGCGGTTCAAGAGGAAGAAGCCGCCGCCGTCGCCGCGACAGATGCACAGGCGAGCGAAGATGCGGGGGCTGCAGCCGATACAGAAGTTCAGGCCGACGTCACCGCCGATGCTGACACGCCAGAGCAGTTGACCACCGTCGATGGCTTTGATCTGGAGAAGGTGCAAACCATGATCGACACCTCTGATCTGCCCGCCACGCAAAAAGCGCTGCTGAAGCAAGGGCTGGTCACCGCCGGTGAAAACCCCGATGCCCTGCGCGCGATCCTGGCACGGATCCGCGAGGCGCTGGCGCTTTAAGCGCGGCCCACGCAAAGCCGACCGGTAAGACATGAAAAAGCCGCGCCTCGAAAGAGAGCGCGGCTTTTGTTTTACCTGTGGTGCCCCTTGCAAGGGCACCGCTGCGTCCGATCAGCCGACAAAGGCCTTTTCAACGACGTAGTGTTTGGGGTCGGAGTTCGCCCCTTCCTCGAGCCCGAAACCTTCAAGCACGTCCTTGATGTCCTTGTTGAACTCAAGGCTCCCGCAGACCATGCCGCGATCGGTGTCGGCGCTGATCCCGTCGATGCCGAGGTCTTTGAACACCGTGCCGTCCTGCAGCAGATTGGTGATGCGGCCCATCTTGGGGCTTTGTTCACGGGTGGTGGTGGGGTAGTAGACCAGCTTGTCGCCGATCATCTCGCCGATCAGCGGATCATCGGCAAGGCTCTCGACCAGCGTGCGGCCATAGTCTAGCTCGGCCACATCGCGGGTGGTGTGGGTCATGATGATCTGGTCGAATTTCTCGTAGGTCTCCGGTTCGCGCAGCAGCGAGGCAAAGGGTGCAAAGCCTGTGCCGGTGGCGAAAAGCCACAGACGTTTGCCGGGCAGCAGCGCGTCATGCACCAGCGTGCCGACGGGCTTGGGCCGCAGGATGATCTGGTCGCCGGGCTGGATGTGTTGCAGCTTCGAGGTCAGCGGGCCGTCCTGCACCTTGATCGAATAGAACTCCAGCTCTTCGTCCCAGGAGGGGGAGGCGATGGAATAGGCGCGCAGCAACGGCTTTTGCTTGCCGGTCTCGGGGTGCGGGTCGCCCATCAGGCCGATCATCACAAACTCGCCCGAGCGAAAGCGCAAGGACGCAGGGCGGGTCACGCGGAAGGAAAACAGCCGGTCCGTCCAGTGTTTGACAGAAGTCACGGTCTGCGCGTCAGGCAACGTGGGTACGGGTTTGGCGTCGGTTTGGGTCACTACATTCTGCTCGGTCATAATTTCATCTACGCGCGGATCGCGGCACGCAGCCTTTCTCTAGGGGAAGGGAGGGGGCAGGGAAAGCATCTTGGGGCGAAAACCCCGATCAGCCGCGCAGACGCGCCTGATAATTATGCTCTTGCCAGTTTGCACGGGCCAGCCATTGGTCCTGCGGTTGACGCGCGGCCAGATCATCGGGGATCTCGACCTCGTCAAAGCCCGACCGGCGCGCCATGGCGTATTGGTCTGCAATCACATGCCCATGTGCGCGCAGCCGTCCGGTGTAGCCGCGCAACCGCAGTTGGCGCGCGATGGTAAAGCCACGCCCGTCGGCTGAGCTGGGGAAGGCCACGCGGATCATCGAGATCGCACCATCAACAGGGATCGTTTCCGGCTGCACGTCAGAGGGGACGTCAAGGGCGGTCGCACCCGCCTCTACGCCTTCAGCAGCATCGAAGGGGGCGTAGGGCGTGGCGAAATCATCCGCCACAAACCCCTGATCATTGATCAACTGTGTCATGTCTTTGCTCCTGTGCGGACCATCTTGCCATCGACAAAATGGATGCCGCATTCTTCTTTTTCAATGTTTCTCCAGCGACCGGCGCGGGGGTCTTCGCCCGGTTTCACCTTGGTGGTGCAGGGGGCGCAACCGATGCTGGGGTAGCCTTGGGCCACCAGCGGGTGACGGGGCAGGCGGTTCTCGTCGATATAATCCGACACGTCCGAGGCCTGCCAATGGGCCAGCGGGTTCACCTTGATCCGCGCAGGCGCATCGGCGGGGGTTTCGACCTCGAAGAACGGCAGGCTGGCGCGGGTGCCGGACTGGAACCGCTTGCGCCCCGTGATCCAGCCGTCGAACCCCTCTAGCGCGTGCTGCAGAGGCACGGTTTTGCGGAAGGCACAGCAGGCGTCCGGGTCGCGCAGATGCAGCGTCCCGTCGGGGTCTTTCTCTGCCACGTCCTGCGCCCGGATCGTCTGCACATTGCGCAGCCCCAACCGTTCGCTCAGCTCTTGCTGATAGACCAGCGTTTCGGCAAAGAGCATCTCCGTGTCGATGAACAACACCGGCAGATCGCGTTTCACCATAGAGGCAAGGTGCAACAGGGCGACGGATTCCGCCCCGAAGCTTGAGACAAGCGCCAGATTGGGCACGTTGTCGATCGCGGCACGCAGCACGTCGGTGGCGCTGTGATGGCGCAGGCCATCGTTCAGCTTTTCCACCTGACGGGTCAGCGCTGCGACGCGGTCCGGCCCTTCGGGGAGGATTTTTTCCCCATTTGGAAGTGTTAGTTGATCACGCGGCATTGGCTTGTGCTTCCGGGTAGAGGACGGCCTTGAACGGGGCAAGACCGAGGCGACGATAGGTTTGCAAGAAGGTCTCGCCCGCGTCGCTGCGCAGGTCGAGGTAGCCTTTTACCAACCGTTCAATCGCCGGGATAATGTCGTCGGCGGAAAAGCCCGGGCCGGCGCGCTCTCCGATGGCGGCGTTTTCGCTGCCGTCACCGCCCAGAGTGATCTGGTAGTTTTCGACACCGGCGCGGTCGAGCCCGAGAATCCCGATGTGGCCCACGTGGTGGTGGCCGCAGGCATTGATGCAGCCCGAGATCTTGATCTTGAGCGGACCGACATCGTGTTCCAGCTTCAGCTCGTCAAAGCGGGTCGCGATTTCCTGGGCAATCGGGATCGAGCGGGCTGTCGCCAGCGCGCAGTAGTCCATGCCGGGGCAGGCGATGATATCGCTGATCAGGCCGATATTGGCCGTGGCAAGGCCGACCTCTTTCAACGCCGCGTGCAAGGCGGGCAGGTCGCCGCGGTGCACATGGGGCAGGATCACGTTCTGCTCGTGGCTGATGCGCAGCTCGTCATGGCCGTATTCGGCCGCCAGCTCGGCCATACGGTGCATTTGTTCGGCGGTGGCGTCGCCCGGGGTCTTGCCATGGGCCTTGAGGCTGATCGATACGATCGCGTAGGACGGATCGCGGTGGTCGGTCAGGTTGGTGTCGGCCCAGCTTTTGAACACGGGATCGCTGTCATAGGCAGCAGTATAAGCGTCCGTCGGGGCGGTCTTGAACGTCGGGCTGGCGAAATCCGCCTCGATCCGCGACAGCATCTGCTGGTCGACGCCGGTGAACTGCGGACGGATCAGCGCATAGCGGGCGTCCACACGTGCGCGGATGTCGTCGATGCCGTTCTCATGCACGGTGATCTTGATCCGCGCTTTGTATTTATTATCGCGGCGGCCCAACAGGTTATAGACCGAGACAATGGCCTCAAGCGTGGGCAGCAGGTCCTCGGAGCTGACGAAGTCATAGAGCACCTTGCCGATCATCGGGGTCCGGCCAAGGCCGCCGCCGACAATGACTTGATAGCCGATCTTGCCGTCTTTCTCGACGATTTGCAGGCCGATATCATGGGCCTTGATCACCGCACGGTCATGGGGCGCGCCAGAGACAGCGACCTTGAACTTCCGCGGCAGGAACTGGAATTCGGGGTGGTCGGTGGACCACTGCCGGATCAGTTCGGCCACGGGGCGCGGATCGGCGATTTCATCCGCGGCGGCACCGGCGAAATGGTCGGCGGTCACGTTGCGGATGGTGTTGCCGCTGGTCTGGATGGCGTGCATGTTCACTTCGGCCAGCGCGTCCAGCATATCGGGGACATCACGCAGCTGGGGCCAGTTGTACTGGATGTTCTGGCGCGTGGTAAAATGGCCGTAGCCCTTATCCCATTTGGCAGCGATATCGGCCAGCTTGTGCATCTGGCGGCTGCTGAGCGTGCCATAGGGGATCGCGACCCGCAGCATATAGGCGTGCAGCTGAAGATAGAGCCCGTTCATCAGGCGCAGGGGCTTGAATTCATCCTCGGTCAGGGAGCCGTCGATGCGGCGTTCGACCTGTGCGCGGAACTGTGCGTTGCGTTCGGCGATGAAGGCATCGTCAAATTCGGTGTAGCTGTACATTATTGAACCTCCTGCTTGCCGTGGGTGTAGTTGCTTGGGCCCTTGGCGCGGAATGCTTCGCGGAAATGCGATGGCTTGGGTGTGTCGGTGCTGGTGTCGACATCGGCCAGATAGGCCCCGACGGTCAGGTCGGCTTGCTGGATCGCATCGATCAGACGCACATCGGCGACGGCCTCGTCGGTCAGGACTTCGGCCTCTTCCAATTTGCGGGTCCAGCCGGTGGCGGTCTGGTAGATCACGTCGCCTTCCAGCAAGGCATTGGCGGTGACGACTTTGGGGGTGAAGGGCTTGGCCATTATGCCATCTCCTCTTGAAACAATTCGGTGGTGGCGCGGGCGGCGGCACGGGGTGCCAGCCCATAGAAAGTCAGGGCGGGGCCGGTCAGATTGGCCGCGTTCAGGTCGGTGGGCAGACGGTCTAGCGTGGTCTCGACAATTCGCTGATCCGCGCGCGAGGCGTTTTCGACCAGCGTGACAGGCGTGCTGCGATCGGCCCCGTGCATCAGCAGGCGACCTTGGATGAACCGCGCGGATTTCTTGCCCATATAGATCGCGGCGACCTCGCCCGGGCGGGCCAAAGCGGCCCAGTCATGATCGGCGAACCCTTTCATGTCATGGCCGGTTAGGAACCGGACAGAGGCGTTGCGCCCGCGTTTCGTCAGGCTTTGCCCGATGGTTGCGACGGCGGCAGAGGCAGAGGTGATCCCCGGCACGATGTGCCAGCCGATGCCATGGGCGTCCACGGCGTCGATCTCTTCGTCCAGGCGGCCAAAGATGGTGGCGTCACCGGATTTAAGACGGACCACCTGGGCCCCCGCCTGCGCGTGTTCGACCAGCAGATCGTTGATGGTTTCCTGCGCGGTAGAGGGGCCGAAGCCTTCCTTGCCCACGTCGATCATCAGCGCCTCGCGGCGGGCGAGTTCGAGGATCTCGGGGCTGATCAGCCGGTCGTAAATCACCACATCGGCCTCGTCCAATGCGCGGCGCGCCTTGAGGGTCAGCAGTTCGGGGTCACCGGGGCCGCCGCCGACAAAGGCGATGTGACCGGCGCGTGCAGCGCGGGACTGGTGGTCGGACAGCAGCGTGTTCAGCGCGTTTTCGACGGCGGCCTTGCCCTCCGCTACGGCGCGGGGGCCGGCGGCAAAGTAATAGTCGCGCCAGAAATCGCGGCGCGGACGGCCAAAGGGCAGGGCGTCGGCCATCTTGCGGAAACCCTTGCCGATCCGCGCCAGCGTTCCCAGCGTTGTGGGCAGGCGTTCCTCCAGATCGGCCTTGATCGCACGGGCCAGCACGGGGGCGGCGCCTTCGGTGCCGATGGCGATGGTCACGGGGTCACGGTCCACGATGGCGGGGGTGATAAAGGCGCTGTCGTGCAGATTGTCGACGATATTGACCAAGGCCCCTTCGGCACGCGCAATCGCGGCGGTGCGGGCGTCTTCGGTCTCGTCTTCATCGGCAGCGTAGAAGAGTTTCGCGCACAGCACATCGCCATGGCGCAGGGCGCGGGTGTGTAGCGTCAGGCGGCCCGCATCGGCCCATGCCGCGATCTCGGGCGCGGGGGTTGGGGCGAAGACGCTGATCTTGGCTTCGGTCTTGAGCAGCAGGCGCAGCTTGGCCAATGCCGCTTCGCCACCGCCTGACAAGACGATGCGCTGGCCCTTGGTGGACAGGTAGATTGGGAAATGATCCATGTGGTTCGGTCCTTGCGCTTAGCTTGAGCTCTATATAGGAAATAATTCCAATAAGGCGCTAGGTGTCTGGGGATATAAGGACGTACGTTCCATTCAGCCTCGCAAACAGAACAACAGACCACAGAGTGAAGGAAAAGCAGAATGGACGTTCGGATCGATGACGTGGACCGGAAAATTCTAGCGCAGTTACAACGCGATGCCAGCCAGTCATTGGACGATATCGCGCGCGAGGTCGGCAGTTCCAAGACCCCTGTGTGGAACCGGATTCGTAAACTGCGCGAGGCAGGGGTGATCGGGCAGCATACGGTTGTGCTGGATGCAGAGGCGCTTGGCTTCGAGGCGTGTTTCTTCGTGTTGATCCGCACGTCGTCCCACGAGGCCGACTGGCAGGCGGCGTTCCTCAAGGCGTTGAAAAACCGTCCCGAAGTGCAAGAGGCGCACCGGTTGGCGGGGGACATCGACTATATCTTGAAGGTCCGCGTCAAGAACGCCCGCGCCTATGACGCCTTTTATCAGGCGCTGATTTCTGAGGTCCGCGTGCACAACGTCACAGCGCTGCTGTCGATGGAAGAGATCAAATCGACCACGATGCTGCCGCTGTAACGCCGTGTTGCGGGGAGGCGCGACTTAGATCGTCACCATCAACCGTTCCAGCTTGTGAAAGTGGTAGGTATTGGCAAAGCGCGGTGGCGCGGCCAGTTGCAGGTTCGGCGCATGGTCAAAAAGCGCACGCAACGCGATCTGCATTTCCAGCCGCGCCAGAGGCGCGCCGACGCAGAAATGCAAACCACCGCCAAAGGCCGCATGGGCCTTGGCCGGACGGGTCGGGTCGAACACATCGGGCTGGTCGCAAAGCGCTGGATCGCGGCCAGCGGCCCCTAGCACCAGTGCAATTTTGCGGCCCTTTTCCAGCGTGACGTCGCCCAGTTCGATATCCTCGTAGGCGAAACGCTCAAAGACATGCAGGGGCGGGTCGTAGCGCAGGATCTCTTCAACCGTGGCGTTGATCGCATCGGGGGCGAGGGCGCTGGCGGGCGTGTTATTTTCGAGCAAGCAGGCGATCCCGTTGCCAAGCGCGTGTACCGTCGCCTCGTGCCCTGCGTTCAGCAGCAGGATACACGTGCCGATCAGCGCATCCGTGCTCAGTTTTTCGCCGTCTTCTTCGGCGGCGATCAACTGGGTGATCAGGTCGTCACGCGGGTCTTGGCGACGCTCATTGACATAGCGGCGCAGGAAGGCGGTGAAATCGGCGGCGGCGGTATTGGCGGCCTCTTCGGTCGCGCGGGTCCGGCCGATCTGGTAGACGGCGACCATATCATTGGACCAGCGCAGCAGGTCAGGCCACATATCCTCTGGCACGCCAAGCAGCCGCGCGATGATGCGCACGGGCAATTGGGTGCAAAAAGCGGGGATCAGGTCAATGGCCTCGCCCTTGGGCAGGTCGGCCAGCAGGGCTTGGGCAATCTCTTCGATCTCGGGGGCGAGGCCGGCAATCCGGCGCGAGGTAAAGGCACGCAGCACCAACCCGCGCAGACGGGTGTGGGTTGGCGGCTCAAGCTCGAGCATCGACTGGTCTTCCACCGCATAGAAGTCGCGCATGTGATCGGGCGTGGGCTTGCGCTGGCCGGCAGGGGTCTCGCGGCCCAAACGGCGGTCACGCAGCAAGGCCTGCACCGTCGCCGCATCAAAAGCGGCCATCATCCCGTAGTCTTGCCAGAACAGCACGGGGCCCTGCGCACGTGCGCGCGTGTAGGCGGCATAGGGGTTTTGGACGAAGTCGGGATCAAGCGGGGAAAGGTTCAGTGTTTTCATGGGGCCTAGCAATAGCTGCGGCTCTGGTCTTTGCAAGCGGGTCTGTGCCAAATAACGCCATGACCTCTGGAATGCGCCGCCGCGTCGCGACCTTTGTGCTGTTTCTGATCACCGTGTCGGTCCTCTCCGGCGGGGTCTGGCGCTATGCCTATCTGCAAGGACTGGACCAACTGCGCGCGCGGGGGCAGGCGGATCTGTCGCTGGTCAGCGACCGTCTGGTCGGGCAGTTGCAGCGGTACCGCGATCTGGCGGTGTTTCTGGCGGATCACCCGCAGGTGGCGCAGGTGCTGGACCGGCGTCCGGCGGTCGAGGCGCAGGCGTTTTTGCAAGAGGTCGCGGATAAGACCACGGCGCTGGATGTGCAGGTGCTTGACCGATCCGGCGATGTGATCGTCGCGGCACTTGGCGCGGAAGCGGTGCGGGTGCCACGGGCGGATCAACGCTTTGTCCAGCGGGCCTTGCGCGGTGCGCTTGGATGGGGGCATGGCCCCGCCGCGCCCTTGACCGACCGCGCCTATTTCCACGCCGCCCCTGTCTTCGCGCCCGACGGGCAGGTGCGCGGTGCCGTTGTGGTGTCGACTGATCTGAACGGCATCGATTATGACTGGCGCGGCAGCAATCCGGCGGCGTTCTTCACCGATACCGACGGGGTCGTCCAGATCGCCAACCGGTCAGAGCTGCTGTTCTGGGCGCGTCCCCGTGCGGCGCAGGGGCTGGTGCCGCCAGATGGTGCGGCGTTGGATTTCGCGGTGTCTGACGTGCGTGGCCACGAGATCTGGCATATGGGCTGGGGGCCGTATCTGCCCGACGCCGCCTTGCATCTGACCCGCGCCTTGCCGGTGGTGGGGATGACGGGCGAGGTGCTGCTGGATATCGAGGGCGCGCAACGTTTGGCACGGGCACAGGCGGCGGCGGTGGCTGCGCTTTGCCTTGCCTTTGGCGCGCTGCTGTTTCTCGCGACCGAGCGCCGCCGCGCCCTGTCAGAGGCGAACGCGGCGCTTGAGCGGCAGGTCGCCAAACGCACCGCCGCACTGAACGCCAGCAACACCGAATTGCGCCGCGAAGCGACCGAGCGGGAAGAGGCGCAGGCCGCACTGCGCCGCGCGCAGGCGGATCTGGTGCAGGCGGGCAAGCTGTCGGCGCTTGGCCAGATGTCGGCGGGCATCAGCCACGAGCTGAACCAGCCGCTGATGGCGATCCGGTCCTTTGCGGAAAACGCGGTGCAGTTCCTTGAACGTGACCGCCCCGACAGGACGGCTGAAAACCTGACCCGCATCTCGCAGATGGCCGACCGGATGGCGCGGATCATCCAGAACCTGAGGGCCTTTGCACGACAGGAAAGCGTGCCGCAGACCCGCGTCGATGTGACCCGCGTGGTCGCCAGCGCGGTGGAGCTGACCCAAAGCTATCTGCGCGACGCAGGCGTGACCCTTGACTACCAGCCCGCCAATGCCCCCGTCTGGGTGCGCGGCGGCGAGGTGCGCTTGGGGCAGGTCTTTGTAAACCTCATCACCAACGCCGTCGATGCCATGAGCAGCAGCGACACTAAACGTCTGAGCATCACCATCGATCCCGCTGACCCCGTGCGGGTGCAGTTCCGCGACACCGGACCGGGGATCGAGATGCCGGACAAGGTGTTCGACCCGTTCTACACGACCAAATCCGTGGGCAAAACCGTGGGCGGCGGTGCCGAGGGTGCGATGGGGGGCATGGGGCTGGGGCTGTCGATCAGCTATGGGATTGTGCAAAGCTTTGGCGGGGGGATCCGTGGCACCAACCTTGACGCGGGCGGTGCGATGTTCTCTGTCACGCTGGAACGCGCCGATACGGGCGAGGAGGGGCAGGCATGAGCAGAACCGTTCTTTTGGTCGATGATGATGCCTCTGTCCGCGAGGCGCTGGCGCAGACGCTGGAGCTTGCCGATATTGATGTTGTCGCCGCTGGGTCGTTCGTGGCTGCCAAGGATAGGATCACCGAACGGTTCGATGGCATCATCCTGTCGGACATGCGCATGCCCGGGCGCGACGGGTTTCACCTGCTGGCCTATGCCCATGAGCAGGACCCCGATCTGCCGGTGATCCTGCTGACAGGCGAAGGCGACATCCCCATGGCCGTGCGCGCGATGGAGGCCGGGGCCTTTGATTTTCTTGAAAAACCCTGCGCCCCCGCCGCGCTGGTCACCGTGATCGAACGCGCACTGAAAACCCGCGCGCTGGTGCTGGAAAACCGTCGGCTGCTGCATATCGTGGAAACCGGCGATCCGGCAGCGCGGATGATTTTCGGGTCGTCGGATCTGTCAGAACGGCTGCGCGACAAGGTGCGGCGCGTGGCGCAGGCCAATGCCGAGGTGCTGGTCACCGGCCCGTCGGGGTCTGGTATTTCGAAAGTGGCAGAGGTGATCCACCTATCCTCGCGCCGCTCCAAAGGGCCCTTCGTCAAACGTGCTGCCGCGGGGCTTAGTCCCGATGATGTGAGCGATGCGCTGCACGCCGCCTCGGGCGGGTGCCTGTTTCTGGACGAGGTCGCGCAGCTTCCCGCGCAGACCCAACTGAGCCTGATCGAAGCGCTTGAGCAGGTGCCAGATGTGCGTCTCATTGCGGGCAGCGCGCGGGAGCTACAGTCATTGGTGGCCGAGGGGCAGTTCCACGCGGATCTCTATTACCGGCTCGAGGTCATGACCGTGCGCATCCCGTCGCTGGCTGAACGCCCCGAGGATATCGCTACGATGTTCCGCCGCTACGTCGATCAGGCGGCAGAGCAGTCGGGCGTGCAGCCGCCCGAAGTGACGCCGCAAATGATCGCGGGGCTGATGGCGCGGGACTGGCCCGGCAACGCGCGCGCGCTGATGTCAGAGGCGATGCGCTTTGTCATGGGGGTCTCGGACGAGGTGACGCCGGATGCGACCCTCGGGCTGGCGGACCAGATGGCGCAGGTAGAACAATCCCTGCTGCGCGCGGCCTTGCGCCGTGCCGAGGGGCAGGCGAGTGCGGCGGCGCAGGCGCTGAAACTGCCGCGCAAGACCTTCTATGACAAGCTGGCCCGCTACGGGATTCGGCCCGAGGACTTTCGCAGCTAGCCTGTGCGGATTTTCGCACAACTGCGCTGCACGCTGTGCGGTAATCCGCACAGGCAGCGTGCGGTGGGTTGGTTTGTAACCTTAATTAAATTCACCAACGCTTTGATAAGTAATATGTTTAACGCGATCCGCATCTTTCAACCTCTCTTCCTTGTGAGGTCGGCGAAATAACGCTCTAGTAACGCCACCGCATTTGGAACGACCGGATGCCGAGACTTGAAAAACAGTTCTCTGGGAGGAGACATCACATGAAATTCCTGACAACCACTCTGGTGGCTATGACCCTTTCCGTAAGCGCCGGTGCTGTTGCCGCGGCGTGTGACGATGGCGAAGTCGTCATCAAGCTGAGCCACGTGACCAACACAGACCGTCACCCCAAAGGCATCGCCGCGTCCTTGCTGGAACAGCGCGTCAATGACGAGATGAACGGCAAAGCCTGCATGGAAGTGTTCCCGAACTCCACGCTGTACAACGATGACCAGGTTCTTGAGGCGCTGCTGCAAGGCGACGTTCAGATGGCCGCGCCGTCGCTGTCGAAGTTCGAGCAGTTCACCAAGCAGTTCCGCATCTTCGATCTGCCCTTCATGTTCAAGGACATCAACGCTGTAGACGAGTTCCAGAACTCCGAAACCGGTGTTGCGATGAAAGAATCCATGACGCGCCGTGGCCTGCTGGGTCTGGCGTTCTGGCACAATGGCATGAAGCAGATGTCGGCGAACAAGCCGCTGAACGTGCCGTCGGATGCCAATGGTCTGAAATTCCGCGTCCAGAACTCTGACGTGCTGAAAGCCCAGATGGCGGCAATGGGCGCATCGCCCCAGCCGATGGCCTTCTCGGAAGTTTACGGCGCGCTGCAAACCGGCGTTGTCGACGGTCAGGAAAACACCTGGTCCAACATCTATGGCCAGAAGTTCTTTGAGGTGCAGGACGGGACAACCGAAACCAACCACGGTGTTCTAGACTACATGCTTGTCACCTCCACCGACTGGTGGGACAGCCTGGACGCCGATGTGCGTGACCAGCTGGCGACCATCGTTCAGGAAGTGACCGACACCCGCAACGCGGAATCGTCCAAAGTGAACGCCGAAGCCAAACAGGCGATCATCGATGCCGGTGGTGTGGTCCGTGAACTGGACGACGCGCAGCGCGAAGCCTGGGTCACCGCGATGAAGCCCGTCTGGGAAGAGTTCACCGCAGACGTCGGTCAGGAAAACATCGACGAAGCCCAAGCGATCAACGCCAAGCACTAAACCCTGTTCTGCCCCGTCTGGCGACGGACGGGGCATATCACTTGCGTCAGGCCCCGACATGCCCCGCGGCGTGCGGGCCTGATCCACTCTCCTCTCACAGCGGAGCATTCCCATGTCACATGGTGTTCAATCTCATTCTGCGCTCGGGCGCATTGTCAACGAGCTTGAGGAAACGGCGATTGCCATCATCCTTGGTCTGATGACGCTTATCACCTTTATCAACGTCGTCCTGCGCTATGGTTTCAACACCGGCATCATCTGGGGGCTCGAAGCGGTGACGTTCCTTTTCGCCTGGCTGGTGCTGTTTGGCATGAGCTATGCGGTCAAGGTCACGGCGCATCTGGGGGTGGACGCGGTCGTGAACCTGTTTTCGCTGCCCAAACGCCGTGTGCTCGCGCTGGTTGCGGCAGCGATCTGCGTGGTCTACGGGGCCTTGCTGATGAAAGGCGCGTGGGATTACTGGGCCCCCTTTGCGGGGCTGGACGCCACCACGGGCCGCTGGTTCCCAACAGGTTTTGCCGATAGCCGCGATCAAGCGTGGTATGAAACCGTCGATATCCCCATGCCGGATTGGCTGCGCTTTATCGAGCCGATCATGAACGAGGGCGAAACCTACGGCAAACTGCCACGGTTCATCCCCTATTTCATGCTGCCCTTCGGCATGGCGCTGCTGTTGTTCCGTTTCATCCAAGCCGGTGTGCGTGTCTTTACCGGACAGGCCACAGCACTGATCGTCAGTCACGAGGCCGAAGATGATATCGAAGCCGTCAAACACATGAACGCGGAGTCCTGAGCGCATGGAAGTCCTTATCCTATTTACCATGATCGTCGGGCTGATGTTGCTGGGCGTTCCGATTGCCGTCAGCCTTGGCTTCTCGTCGATCGTCTTTCTGCTGGTGCTGTCCGACAGCTCGCTTGCGTCCATCGCGCAGACCTTCTTTCAGGCGATGGCGGGGCACTATACGCTGCTGGCGATCCCGTTCTTCGTGCTGGCGTCGTCCTTTATGTCGACGGGTGGTGTGGCTAAGCGGATCATCCGTTTCTCTATCGCGCTGGTCGGGCATTTTCCGGGCGGTCTGGCGATTGCGGGTGTCTTTGCCTGTATGCTGTTCGCCGCCCTGTCGGGATCATCGCCCGCCACGGTGGTTGCCATTGGGTCCATCGTGATCGCGGGGATGCGGGAAACCGGCTACACCAAGGAATTCGCCGCCGGTGTCATCGCCAACGCGGGCACCCTGGGCATCCTGATTCCGCCGTCCATCGTGATGGTTGTCTATGCCTCTGCCACGGATGTCTCTGTGGGCCGGATGTTCCTGGCGGGCGTTATCCCCGGTCTGATGGCGGGCACCATGCTGATGCTGACCATCTACATTATGGCGCGGGTCAAGAAGCTGCCACAGGGCGAATGGCGCGGCTGGGGCGAGGTCTTTGCCTCGGGGCGTGAAGCGGGCTGGGGGCTGATGCTGATCGTGATTATCCTTGGCGGTATATATGGCGGTATCTTTACCCCGACCGAAGCCGCTGCCGTGGCTGCAGTCTATGCCTTCTTCATTGCGGCCTTCGTCTATCGCGACATGGGCCCGCTGCACGTCGAAGGCGAGGGGCGAAACCTGTCGCTGATGCGCAAGCCCTTGGCGCTGGTCACTGTCTTTTTCCACCGCGATACCCGCGATACGCTGTTCGAGGCTGGCAAGCTGACCGTCACCTTGATGTTCATCATCGCCAATGCGCTGATCCTCAAGCACGTGCTGACCGACGAGCAGATCCCGCAGCAGATCTCTGCCGCGATGCTGAGCGCCGGTTTCGGGCCGATCATGTTCCTGGTCATCGTCAACGTGATCTTGCTGATTGGCGGGCAGTTCATGGAGCCGTCGGGCCTGTTGATCATCGTCGCCCCGCTGGTCTTCCCCATCGCGATTGAACTGGGCATCGACCCGATCCATCTGGGGATCATCATGGTGGTGAACATGGAAATCGGGATGATCACCCCGCCGGTGGGTCTGAACCTCTTTGTGACCTCGGGCGTGGCGAATATGCCGATGATGAATGTGGTCAAGGCCGCGCTGCCCTTCACCGTGGTGCTGTTCATCTTCCTGCTGATGGTGACCTATATCCCGGTCATTTCGACCTGGCTGCCGACCCTGATGATGGGGCCGGAGATCATCACCCGCTAGGGCATTGTATCACGAGAGAAACGAAAAAGGCGGCGCACCCCATCGGATGCGCCGCCTTTTATCTGTGTCATGCCATGAGTTTATTTGGCAAAATGAAGATCACGCGGCAGAGAGCGCCTGAAGGATCGGGACGAAATCAGCGGGTGTAAGGCTCGCCCCGCCGATCAGGGCACCGTCCACGTTATCGACCTTGAAGATCTCTGCCGCGTTGTCCGGTTTGACCGAACCGCCATACAGCAGCCGCAGCGCGTCGCTGACATCCGTGCCAAAGCGTTCGGCCAGTGTTGCGCGGATTACGTCATGCACCTCGACGATCTGGTCAAGCGTCGGGATTTTGCCGGTGCCAATCGCCCAGATGGGTTCATACGCGACGACGGTATTCTCGCCTGTGCAGCCGTCGGGCAGGGAGCCTGCAAGCTGTTGGGCGATGACATCCAGCGTGGTGCCCGCGCTGCGATCCGCCTCGCTCTCGCCGATGCAGATGATGGCCGTCAGCCCCGCGTTCCAAGCGGCCTGCGCCTTGGCCGAGACATCAGCATCCGTTTCGCCATAGGCATCGCGGCGCTCGGAATGGCCGAGGATCACATAGGTCGCGCCGACCTCCTTGATCATCGAGGCAGAGATATCGCCAGTGAAGGCACCTTTCGGCTCTGCGTGGCAATCCTGCGCGCCGATGCCGACGGGGGTGCCTTGGGCTTTGGTGACCGCTGGCAGGAGGTAGGGGGCGGGCGGGCAGATCACCGCCTCTGCACGGGTGCTGTCCATCGCGGCGGCCACATCGGCCAACATGTCCAGACCGGCCAGCGTGCCGTTCATCTTCCAGTTTCCAGCGGCAAGCTTGCGGCGCATATGCATATCCTTCATGTGGTTTTTCAAAGGGATACCAGCGCCACCCCGACAGGGCAACGGCAAGCTGGGGTCACGCCCCGCCAGCGCGGCGTGATACCGTTAGCCGAATTTGATGGATTCGCCGCAGCCGCAGGCTTCGGTCACATTGGGATTGCGGAACTTGAAGCCGGATTCCAGCAGCGAGGTTTCATAATCGATCTCGGTGCCGAAAAGGAACATCTGCGCCATCGGCGCGATCATCACGCGCGCGCCGTCCTGTTCGACGACCTCGTCATTGGCGTCGGCCTCGTTCACATACTCCATCGTATATTCCATGCCGGCGCAGCCACCCTTCTTGACGCCGATGCGCAGACCGGCATGGCCGGCGGACGTCATCAGCTTGGTGATCTGATTGGCGGCTTTGGGGGTGATGGTGACGGCTTGCTTGCCTGGGATTGCGAACATGCTGAATACTCCTGTTACCGACAAGATAAGGGCTTTGGCAGGGTTTCTCAAGCGGGGGGATGCACAATAGCGAAAGGCCGCCCCCGAAGGGACGGCCCATGTCGTCACGCGCGATTGCGCCGGATCAAACCCCGTAGGTTACAGGCCCATGCAGTTGGCATAGTAGGTGACGGTTGCAGGCCAGTCAGAGAAGACCCCCTTGACGCCAGCGTCCTGTGCCAGCACGTCCAGCGCGACCAGATAGTCGCTGTCGTCGGTGATGATGTCGCCAACGGATTGGAAATACCAGCCACCGCCCGTGGACAGCGGACCGGAGCGTTCGAGCGTCCAGGCGATCAGGTTCAAACCGGCTTCGCTGGCTTTCTTGGCATAGTCAGAGGCGGCCAGAGCGCCGTCTTTGTTGGTCAGCAGCATGTTCAGCGACGGGGCCAGATATTGCACGCCTTGCTCTTTCAGCTGGGCGAAATCCTGTGTCCAGGTGCTGGGGTCCTGTTCGTCGAAACCTTCGCTCCATTCCACGAGATAGACGGCCTGTTTGCCGAACTCGGGCTCTGCCTTGATCCAGTAAAGCACGTCATCCAGGTTGAACGACTGCGCCCAAACGTCCGAGGCAGGGATGCCCGCGGCTTTGTATTCGTCGATCATCTTCTGCGCATAGTCTTCCTGGCTGAAGCCGTCATGGGGCATCTCGACCGAAGGGGACTTGAGCTCGGGGGTGAATTTCGCGCCGAGAGATTTGAACAGCTCGATCGATTCCGCGTGGGTCATCAGATCGGCACCGTCACTGTACAGTTGGGTGCGGAAGCTGGCCACGCCGCCCTGATAGTCTTCGGCGGTGGTGGCGGTGGCGTCGGCGCTGTCCATCTTGGGCGTCAGGGTGCGGAACTCTGCCAAGGTGATGTCCGAGGTGCGGCATTCCGCGCTGGCACCTTCTTCGCCCGCAGCCGCGGTGAAGCCGGTGGTGCATTTCTCGGCCAGATCGGAGACCAGGATATTGGTGGTGGTGTGCAGATCGTTCTGCGCGTGACGGCAGACCAGTTCGTGATCGGCGGTAAAGGTCACGTCGCATTCCAGAATGCCTGCACCCTGGCGGGCGGCGGCAACGTTGGACTGTACGGTATGCTCGGGGAACATCAGCGGCGCGCCGCGGTGCCCGATGGAGAAATCGGATTTGGACGCGGTCTGGCCCATGCAGGACGCCAGCTTGTCCTTGAGGTCGCCATCGGGAAGCTTGTCCACCAGATAGGCAGGACGGGCACCGTATTCGACAGGGACGGGGGTGCTGTGGGCGTCGGCCAGCAGCGCGGTGGGGGCCAAAGCCAAAGCTGTAAGGGCAGTAGTTAGTCGCATGATCGCTCCAAATAAAATCATCTGGCAGCGGTGTGGCTACCCTATGTTACAATGATGCGACCATTGCGTGAAACTCATGTAAAATCAACCGGGACGTGAAATGCGCCCCGGTTTCAGCCTATCGGCTTACATGAAGCCCAGTTCAAGACGGGCTTCGTCAGACATCATATCCATGCCCCATGGGGGCTCCCAGACCAGTTCCACGTCGACGGTTTTCACGCCGGGCAGGGGTTCGACCGCATCGGCGACCCAGCCGGGCATCTCGCCTGCGACGGGGCAGCCGGGCGCGGTGAGGGACATCTTGATGTTGACCTCGTTTTCCGCGTTGATGTCGATCGTGTAGATCAACCCCAGCTCATAGATGTTCACTGGAATCTCAGGGTCATAGACAGTGCGGCAGGCTTCGGTGATCTGCTCGTACAGCGGGTGATCCGTTGACGAGGGCGCAATCAGAGGGGTGCCTTCAAGAGGTTGTGTGCTGTCGGTCATCAGGGCCTCGCTCCTTTTTCTTATCGTTTATATAGGGATTGCAGCGGGCACCGTCCAGAGGGCGGACCCGCGATCCAATGCAGAACTTAGGCTTTGCGCTTGCGCACCGGCTGCGGCTTTACCCGCGCTTCGATCATATCATAGACCATGCCGACGATATCCTTGCCGGTGGCTTTCTCGATCCCTTCGAACCCGGGAGAGCTGTTGACCTCAAGCACCTTTGGCCCGCTGTCTGACCGCAGCAGATCCACACCGGCCGTGCCCAGACCAAAGGCCCGTGCCGCGCGCAGGGCGGTGTCGCGTTCAACCTTGGTGATGCGCACGACCTGAGCGGTGCCGCCACGGTGCAGGTTGGAGCGGAAATCGCCCTCCGCGCCGGTGCGCTTCATCGCGGCCACGACCTTGCCATCCACCACAAGACAGCGCAGATCCTCGCCCGCGGCTTCCTTGACGAAATCCTGCACAAGAAAGTTTGCCTTAAGCCCGCGGAAGGCATCAATGACGGATTCCGCGGCCTTCTTGGTCTCGGCCAACACCACACCTTTGCCTTGGGTGGATTCCAGCAGTTTCACGATCAGCGGCGCGGTGCCCACCAGCGCCATGAGGTTCGACGTGTCCTTGGGCGAAGCAGCAAAAGCGGTGGTCGGCATGCCGATTTTCTTCGACGCCAAGACCTGATGCGCATGCAGCTTGTCGCGGCTTGAAAGGATACCGGCAGAGCCGTTGACGCAGTAGGTCCCGATGGTTTCGAACTGCCGGATCACCGCGCAGCCATAGGGCGTGACCGAGGCACCGATCCGCGGGATCACCGCGTCATAGCGCGGCAGACGTTTGCCATCGTAATGCACTTCGGGGGCCATGGCGTTGATCGCCATATAGCAACGGGTGGTATCGATCACTTCGACAGTATGGCCACGGGCCTCGCCGACTTCGACCAGACGCGAGGTGGAATAGTTGCTGGCCTCACGGCTCAGCACGGCGACCCGCAATGCGCGTTTGGGGGCGCGGTGGCGCACAGCGGCGGTATGGTAGACGTCATAGCTCAGATCCGGTTGCAACCGTTTCTCGGTGGGCGAGATGGTGATGTGATCTGTCAGCGCCTGACGGCCCAGCAACATGCGGCTGGTCATGCCCGCACGGTTGGTCAGGGTCACGTCAATGGGCCAGCTTTGCCCTGCGACATCCATCTTGGTCGAGATGACATAGCGCAGCTCTGCCTCGCCATTCGACGAGGTGACCTCGCGCCGGTCAATGATGGGCGCGGAGCAGGTGATGGTGATGTCTTCGTTGCCAGCCACAGGATGCACGTTGAACCGGACCTTGGGCTTGGACGCGGGGCCAAAGACTTCGATGTCATGGGCATGCAACGCCGATGTGCGCGCGCCGGTGTCGATCTTTGCCTTGATCGCGGGAAGCCCCAATTCGGGAAGGGCGACCCATTCTTCCCAGCCAAACGTCAATTCTTGCATGTCACGCACTCCGGCACAGCTAAATCATCCCGCCGCCTAGCAGGTCGCCTGCGTCTACTCAAGCCACGACACGGGCTTCCAAATGGCATAAATCCCGGGGTCCGGGGCAGCGCCCCGGCGGTTCCGGCTGGACATAGCGCAGATTTACGGTGCTTCCATGACAGCCTTGTGGAACGCGGGGCCAAACTGCGTGATTGCGCCTATGCGGGGGACATCTTATAGCCGCAGTCATGAAAAAATTCTCGTTCGATCTTCAGGCCCGCGATGGTGCGGCGCGTACCGGTGTCATCTCTACCCCGCGGGGCGATATTCGCACGCCGGCCTTCATGCCTGTGGGCACGGCTGCCACGGTTAAGGCGATGATGCCCGAAAGCGTCGCCGCGACCGGTGCGGACATCCTGCTGGGCAATACCTATCACCTGATGCTGCGCCCCACTGCCGAACGGATCGACCGTTTGGGCGGGCTGCACAAGTTCATGAACTGGGACAAGCCGATCCTCACCGATTCCGGCGGGTTTCAGGTGATGAGCCTGTCGGGGCTGCGCAAGCTGACGGAAAAGGGCGTGACCTTCAAAAGCCACGTGGACGGGTCGAAACACGAACTGACCCCCGAACGGTCGATGGAGATTCAAAAGCTGCTCGGCTCCGATATTGTCATGTGCTTTGATGAATGTCCCGCGCTGCCTGCGGATCGCGCGCGGATCGCGGACTCGATGCGGATGTCGATGCGGTGGGCCAAGCGCAGCCGCGAGGCCTTTGGCGACCGGCCGGGCCATGCGCTCTTTGGTATCCAGCAGGGCGGGCTGGAACGTGACTTCCGCGAGGAAAGCGCCAAGGCGCTGATCGACGTGGGCTTTGACGGCTACGCTGTGGGCGGCCTTGCCGTGGGCGAGGGGCAAGAGGCGATGTTCGGCTGTCTCGACTTCGCCACCGATATGCTGCCCGTGGACCGGCCACGCTATCTGATGGGGGTGGGCAAGCCGGATGATATCGTCGGGGCCGTGGCCCGCGGGATTGATATGATGGACTGCGTTTTGCCCTCACGCTCTGGCCGGACGGGGCAGGTGTTCACGCGTCACGGCGTTGTGAACATCAAGAACGCACGCCACGCCGATGACCCGCGTCCGCTGGACGAAGCCTGCACATGTCCTGCGTGCTCGAACTACAGCCGCGCCTATCTGCACCATGTGTTCCGTAGTCAGGAAATGATCTCGGGGATGCTGCTGACATGGCATAACCTGCATTATTTCCAGGAAATCATGGCGGGTATGCGCGACGCGATTGCGGCGGGGACATTTGACGCCTGGCAGGCTGATTTTCATAGCCAGCGTGCCCAAGGCGACATCGACCCGCTTTAGGAAAACGCTGCGGTGAATGGAATAAACCTTTCGCCCCGTCCTTGCGATGACGGGGCGGAAGGTTAGGTGCTGTAGACAAGAAACAACACCGCAAAGGAGTTTTCCATGACCGAGGCATTATTCACCCCCCTGAAGGTCGGTGGCATCGAGGCCGCGAACCGCATTGTGATGGCCCCGCTGACCCGCAGCCGCGCCAATGACGACAGTGGCGAAGTCGGCGACATGCACGTCGAATACTACGCACAGCGCGCCGGTGCCGGGATCATCATCACCGAAGCGTCCCAGATCAGCGCCGAAGGCAAAGGCTACATCAAGACCCCCGGCATCTACACCGAGGGGCAGGTTGCTGCCTGGAAAAAGGTGACGGACGCGGTGCACGCCAAGGGCGGCAAGATCGTGATCCAGCTGTGGCACGTGGGCCGGATCAGCCATGTGGACATCCAGCCTGACGGACAAAAGCCCGTCGCCCCCTCGGCCATCGCGGCAGAGGTGAAGACCTTTACCAAAGACGGTATGACCCCGACATCTGAACCGCGCGCCTTGGAGTTGGACGAGATGCCGCGCATTGTCGCCGATTATGTCCACGCAACCAAGATGGCGCGCAAGGCAGGCTTTGACGGGGTCGAGGTCCACGGGGCGAACGGCTATCTGCTGGACCAATTCCTGAAAACCTCAAGCAACAAACGCGATGACGCCTATGGCGGGTCGGTCGAGAACCGCGCGCGGCTGCTGTTCGAAGTGCTGGACGGTGTTGTAAACGCATGGGATGGCGATCACGTCGGCCTGCGCCTGTCGCCTTTCTCGCCTGCGAACGGCATCGCGGATGATGACCCGCAAGAGACGTTCACCTACGTCGTGGATGCGCTGAACAAATACAATCTGGCCTATCTGCACATGGTCGAAGGCTCGACCGGCCAGTCGCGCGATCTGGACAGCGGCGAAGACCTTGGCAAGCTGCGGTCGCTGTTCAACGGCGTCTACATGGCAAATAACCTTTATGACCGCGACATGGCGATCGATGCCGTGGCCAGCGGCAAAGCCGATCTGGTGGCCTTTGGCCGGCCCTATATCGCCAACCCCGATCTGGCAAAACGGCTGGAACTTAACGCACCGCTGAACGAGGGGGATACGAAAACCTTCTATGCCGGTGGCGAAGAGGGCTATACCGATTATCCCTTCCTCGAAGAGGTCGCGGCAGAGTAAGCTCGTTAAACGCGAAAAAACACATTTCCGGCCCGTTTTTTGTCATTCGGGCCGGTTAACCATGGTTCTTGGCGGTTTTCGCGGATAATCATACGATCCGCGCTTGTCTGTCCGCCGGTGGCGGTTCATTCTAGGGTGACCCTCACGCCAGATGGCCCGCATACGAACGGATCACAGCATCATGGGGATTGAAACAGGCGGGTAGGGTCCCCAGATATCCTACTCAGAACAGGAGATGAACGAACGGTCGCCTAAGATAGGGGCCAGTGTCATCTTGCAGTATAAGGAAAAGAGCATGTTAGAGCCTCTGAACGCGTCCTACCCGGTATTGCCTTTGCGCGATATTGTGGTGTTCCCCCACATGATTGTACCGCTTTTCGTGGGCCGCGATAAATCTGTTCGCGCCCTTGAAGAAGTCATGGCCGATGACAAGCAGATCCTGCTGTCGAGCCAGATTGACCCCGGCGTGGATGACCCCGATTCCGATGGTATTTTCAACACCGGCGTCCTGGCGAATGTGTTGCAACTGCTGAAGCTGCCCGACGGCACCGTAAAAGTGTTGGTCGAGGGTCAGGCGCGGGTGCGCATCACGGAATACCTTGAAAACGATAGCTTCTTTGAAGCCTCTGCCGAATATCTGACGGAAGAGCCCGGTGACGAGACCACCACTCAGGCGCTGCTGAAGTCCGTCGCCGAAGAATTTGAGCGTTATTCCAAGGTCAAGAAGAACGTCCCCGAGGAAGCGCTGTCGGCGGTGACCGAAGCGTCCGAGCCTGCACGTCTGGCCGATCTGGTCGCGGGGCATCTCGGCATCGAGGTCGAGCAGAAACAAGACCTGCTTGAAACCCTGTCCGTCTCCGAGCGGCTCGAAAAAGTATACGGGCTGATGCAGGGCGAAATGTCCGTTCTGCAGGTCGAGAAAAAGATCAAGACCCGCGTCAAATCCCAGATGGAGAAGACGCAGCGCGAGTACTATCTGAACGAGCAGATGAAGGCCATTCAGAACGAGCTTGGCGATGGTGAAGACGGCAAGAATGAAGTCGCCGAACTGGAAGCGCGCATCGCGGACACCAAGCTGAGCAAAGAGGCCAAGGAAAAGGTCGACGCCGAGCTGAAGAAGCTCAAGAACATGTCGCCGATGTCTGCCGAGGCCACCGTGGTCCGCAACTACCTCGACTGGATCCTCTCGATCCCGTGGGGCGTGAAGTCGCGCACCAAAAAAGACCTCGCCAAGGCACAGCAGGTGCTGGATGATGATCACTATGGCCTTGAAAAGGTTAAAGAACGCATCGTCGAATATCTTGCCGTGCAACAACGCTCCAGCAAGCTGAAAGGCCCGATCATGTGCCTTGTCGGCCCTCCCGGTGTGGGTAAAACCTCGCTTGGGAAGTCTGTTGCCAAGGCGACGGGGCGCGAATTTATTCGCATCTCGTTGGGCGGTGTGCGTGACGAATCCGAGATCCGCGGTCACCGTCGGACCTACATCGGCTCCATGCCCGGCAAGATCATTCAGGCGCTGAAAAAGGCGAAAACCACGAACCCGCTTATCTTGCTCGACGAAATCGACAAGATGGGTCAGGATTTCCGTGGCGACCCTGCGTCGGCCATGCTCGAGGTGCTTGATCCGGAACAGAACGGCACATTCGTCGACCACTACTTGGAAGTGGAATACGATCTGTCGAATGTCATGTTCCTGACCACGTCGAACAGCTACAACATGCCCGGGCCTTTGCTTGACCGGATGGAGATTATCCCCCTGTCGGGCTATACCGAGGATGAGAAGCGCGAGATCGCGAAACAGCACCTTGTGGCCAAGCAGGTCAAGAACCACGGTCTGAAGGCAAAGGAATTTGCCATTGAAGACAGTGCGTTGACCAGCATGATCCGCTACTACACCCGCGAGGCCGGAGTGCGGAATCTTGAGCGCGAGATCGCCAAGGTTGCGCGGAAATCGCTGACCAAGATCGTCAAGAAGGAAGCCGACGAGATCACCGTGACGGGCGACAACATCGAGGATTTCCTCGGCGTGAAAAAGCACCGCTACGGCTTGGCAGAGCTTGAGGATCAGATCGGCGTCGTGACCGGATTGGCCTATACCTCGGTTGGGGGCGAATTGTTGCAGATCGAAGCCCTGCGCCTGCCGGGTAAAGGTCGGATGAAAACCACCGGTAAGCTTGGCGATGTGATGAAGGAATCCATCGACGCGGCCAGCAGCTATGTGCGGTCGATCAGCCCCAAGATCGGGGTGAAGCCGCCCAAGTTCGACACGCTGGATATCCACGTCCACGTGCCCGATGGTGCGACACCGAAAGATGGCCCCTCTGCCGGTCTGGCGATGGTGACATCGATCGTGTCGGTGCTGACCCAGATCCCCGTGCGCCGCGATATTGCGATGACGGGGGAGGTGTCCTTGCGCGGGAATGCGATGCCAATCGGCGGCTTGAAAGAAAAGCTGTTGGCGGCGCTGCGTGGTGGGATCACAACGGTTCTCATCCCGACCGAGAACGAAAAGGACCTGCCGGATATCCCGGATAACGTGAAAGAAGGGTTGACCATCATTCCCGTCAAACACGTGTCCGAGGTGCTGAAACATGCGCTGGTCCGCGAGCCCGAAGCGATCGAATGGGATCAGGAGGCAGAAGATGCCGCCGCAGCCGCCGCGCTGGCCCGTCGCAACGCTGCAGGCGATAGCGCCACAGCGCATTAAGCATCGATCAAACCGACATCAGGCCGCCCTTCGGGGCGGCCTTTTTCATGTGTGCGTCCCCGATTTTCGCGCAGGGCTGCGTCATCTCCAAGCACCGCTGGATTTCCCCCGGTGGCCCCGCTAGGGTTTGGTGAAACCTCCCCAACGGACGAGACGTCAAATGACCACGCCCAAGAAAACCACAACGCCTAAACCAGCCGCACCCGACACCGCCGCAGCACCTGCTGTGGTCGAAGCACCGCGCCCTGTGATCCTCGGCCCCGTGATGCGCAAGAAAGAGCTGATTGACACAGTCGTCGAAAGGTCGGGCGTGAAGAAGCGCGATGCGAAACCCGTCGTTGATGCCATGCTCGCCGTACTGGGCGAAGCACTGTCGGACAGTCGCGAGCTGAACTTGCTGCCGTTCGGCAAGCTGAAAGTGATCAACGAGAAAGAGCTGAAAAACGGCAAGATGATCCGCGTCAAAGTGCGGCAGGTGACACAGGGGCAGGGCGGCGGCGATACCGCTGATCAACCCGACGACTGAGGGCGAAAATCGCTCAAGATCTCCGGCGCAAAGTTACGGCACCCGCAGCAGCCCTTCACCTTGGTGAGGGGCTTTGTCGTATCAAGGGCTTCGCCTTGCTGATGCCACGGGCCGCGCAGGCAATCCCTTGACATCAAACGCATAAATCCCCGTCGCCGTCGGCGCAGGTTGCGTTGGTAGAACTGAATTGTGGTGGTAAATGGTGGGTCGTGAGAGGCTCGAACTCCCGACATCTTCGGTGTAAACGAAGCGCTCTACCAACTGAGCTAACGACCCGGTAGCGCTCTACTACCCCAAGGTTCAGCCGGGGTTCAACCCCAATTTTGCCGCCCCGGTGATTATTTTCGATTTTTTTCTGACGACGCCCCAAATCAGCGGCGTTTCACACGGTAACAGTGCGTTTTCAAACGGTTTTGCCGCCTCTGGCAGATTGCGACGGGGCGAATCCCTGCGCCTCCGTTACCCTTGGGGAAGTCACCGCGCTGAAATCGGCGGATCACCGATAGACGGGCTGTGTTTGGCGCGCTACTCAATGCACAGTCACGTAAAAGGTGGGAGAGCCTTTTGCATATATTCAGCAAGACCTTGCAGCAGCAAGGCACCGGGGCCGACCACAATTGCCGGCCCCATAGGAGGAGGAATTCACATGGCCGTTCAGATTGATCCGACCAGCTACCGTAACCTGGACATCAAGGCGCATGACGATGGCGTCTGGGTGGTGACCCTGAACCGTCCCACCAAACGGAATGCCTTGGACATCGACACGATCGAAGAGCTGGTCACCTTCTTTTCCGCCGCACCGCGCGCTGGTGTGCGTGCAGTGGTACTGGCGGGCGCGGGGGATCACTTTTGCGCCGGGCTTGATCTGATCGAACACCATGACGAAGACCGCAGCCCCGCCGATTTCATGCACGTCTGTCTGCGGTGGCACGAGGCGTTCAACAAGATGGAATACGGCGGCGTGCCCGTGATTGCTGCATTGCAAGGGGCCGTTGTCGGCGGCGGGCTAGAGCTTGCCAGCTCTGCCCATGTGCGGGTGATGGACCAAAGCGCGTATTTCGCGCTTCCCGAAGGCCAGCGCGGGCTGTTCACCGGCGGGGGGGCTACGATCCGTGTGACCGATCTGGTCGGCAAGGCGCGGATGATCGACATGATGCTGACCGGGCGCGTCTATCAGGGGCAAGAGGCCGTCGATCTGGGCCTTGCGCAGTATATCGTCGAAGGGTCCAGCATGGACAAGGCGATGGAACTGGCGCGCAAGGCAGCGCAGAACCTGCCGCTGTCCAACTTCGCGATCTGTAGCGCGGTGAGCCATATGCAGAATATGTCGGCGATGGATGCCGCCTATGCCGAAGCCGTGGTCGCCGGTGTGGTCAATACGCAGCCTGACGCACGCGCGCGCCTTGCGGCCTTTGCCGACAAAAGCGGCGCGCGGGTGCGGCCGAACGCGGAATAAGAACCGAAAGGATCACGCGCGCGTGCTGCGCGTGATCCCGCTTTCGCTGCGGCCTTCGGCATAGCGAGTCAAGCGTTGCGCCAGCAGCCCGACAGAGAGATGCAGCAGCACCGTCAAACAGGCGAGCATGATCAACGCGGCGAACATCAGGTCGATCTTGGCGCGGCCATTGGCCAGCAGCATCAGATAGCCCAGCCCCTTTGACGCGCCGACCCATTCGCCAATCACCGCCCCGATCGGCGCATAGACCGCCGCCAGCCGCAGCCCCGTCGCAAGGCTTGGCAGCGCGTGGGGGATTTGCACGTAGCGCATGAACCGCAACGGCCGCGCCCCCATCGATTGCGCCAGATCGCGGTAGCCATCAGGCACGCGGGTCAGCCCGTCGTGAAAGGCCGATGTCACTGGAAAATAGATGATCAACACGGCCATCACGATCTTGGACCCCATGCCATAGCCGAACCACAGCGTTAGCAACGGGGCCAGCGCAAAAACCGGCACGGCTTGGGTAAAGACCAGCAGCGGCAGCAGCAAACGCTCTGCCGTTTTGGACAGCGCCAGATGGATCGCGGTAACAGCCCCCAAGGCGGTGCCGATCAGCAGCCCCAGCAGCACCTCGACGGTAGTGACCCATGCGTTCTCGATCAGCGTCTCACGGGCGCGATAGGCCGCCTGCGCCACGCGCCACGGCGAGGGTAGGATATAGTGCGGCGCGTCGGTCAGCAGCACCGCGGCCTGCCAAAGACCAAGCCCCAGTGGGATCGCAAGCAGTATGTCGTATCGCCTCATGCAGGCACCCCCCGCAGATGGGACAGCAGCGCGCTTTGGCAGGCCCAAACCTCGGGCGCGGTGACGGGGCGCGGCGCGGGAAGCGCGGGGACGGGCCAGCTTTGCACGCCGGTGGCAGAGAGGATCAGGATGTGGTCGGCCAGCCGCGCCGCCTCTGCCGGATCATGGGTGACCAGCAGCACGGTCCGCCCGTGCAACAGCTCTGCCGCGAGCTCTTGCATCGCGGCGCGGGTGCCCGCATCCAGTGCCGAGAATGGCTCGTCCAGAAAGACCACCGCGCGATCCTCCAGCAAGGTCCGCGCCAGCGCTGCCCGCTGCCGCATCCCGCCCGACAAGGCGGCGGGTTTCTTATGGGCATGATCCTGCAGACCGACACGTGCAAGCATGGCGGAGGCACGGTCCCTGTCAGGCGTGGTCCCACGCAGCCGGTCGCCGATCATGATGTTGTCGATCACCGTAAGCCACGGTAACAGCAGGTCGGATTGCGCCATATAGCTGATCCGCCCCGCCAGCGGTTGCTCGTCAGAGGCGGTGATCGTGCCGTCAAACGCGCCGCCTGTCTCAAGCCCCAGCAGCAGCCGCAACACCGTGGATTTGCCCACCCCCGACGGGCCGAGCAAGCAGGTCCACGCCCCCGCGGCGAGGGTCATATCCATGTCAAACAGGGGGCGCGCGTCAATCCGGTGTTGTCCCGTCAGACGCAGCGCGGGCGGCGGGGTCATGGCAGGTCCAGCCCCATCTGCCAAAAGCCGACCTCTAGCCGTGTGGCCGTGGAAAAGCGGTTTTGCAGTGCCGCGCGACGGGGGGCGGTTTCAAGGTCACCGATCCGCCGCGCAACCGCCGCGTCGACCATCGCGCCCACCGTCTGGCACAGCGCCTGATAGTCGGGGTCGGCGTAGGTCTCGATCCACTCGGCATAGGGCGTGTCGGCGCTGCGGGTCTGGGCCAGGCGCTGTCCGATCTCCCCATAGCCCATGACGCATGGCAGCAGCGCCGCCATCAGATCAAGGAAATCCCCCTGCATCCCGGCATCCAGCACATAGCGCGTATAGGCGAGGTTGGCGGGGGCTTCCGTCGCGGTGAAAAGCGCCGCTTCATCGATACCCGCCGCAGCACAGGTGCGGATATGCAGCGCCATCTCGTGATTGACCAGCGCATCCACCGTGGCGGCGCATGTCTTCATCTCTTCCATCGTTTCCGATTTGACCACCGCCATCGACCAAGCGCGAGAGAAATGCACAAGGAAAACATAATCTTGGATCAGATAGTTCACAAAACAACGGCGCGGCAAGCTGCCGTCGCGCAGCCCTTCGACAAAGGCATGGTGGGTATAGTCCTGCCACTCCTGCGCCGCAGCAGCGCGCCAAATCGCGAAGCTGCGGCCATAGTCCGGCGCGGTCATCGGGCGGTCACATCAATGGCGATGGTCGACACAGGAGAGGTGTCGGGGATCAGGCCCGCGTCATGCAAGAACGTCTCGAATGTGGCGTAGCGTCCAGCATCCATCGCCGTGGGGCGTAGGGCGAAACGGGGCAGCGTATCTTTCCACGCGCGGGCGTTCAGCTCGTCCTGCAGATCGGCAGAGGTGGCGGCGAAAACCTCCCAGCTTTCCTCGGGGTGGTTGACGATATATTGCGTTGCTTTCTCGGTCGCGGCCAGAAACCGCGCGATCATGTCCTTGTCCATCGTGTCGCGGTTGGCGACGTAGATCAGCTCGTCATACGGTGGCAGGCCCTCTTCCTCGACGTAGAAGCAGGTACCATCGACGCCTTCGATATCCATCTGGTTCAGCTCGAAATTGCGGAAGGCCCCGATGACCGCATCCACCTGACCGGACATCAACGACGGTGACAGCGACCAGTTGACGTTTACCAGCTCCACATCATCCAGTGATAGCCCGTGATGGGTCAGGATCGCGCCAAGCACGGCCTCCTCGACACCGCCGACCGAGAATCCGACCTTCTTGCCCGCCAGATCCGCAGGAGAGGCGATGGGACCATCGGTCAGCGCCAGCAGGCAGTTCAGCGGCGTGGCCACAAGCGTGCCGACCCGTTGCAGGGGCAGCCCTTCGTGGATTTGCAGGTGCAGTTGCGGCTGATAGGAAATCGCAAGATCCGCCTTTCCTGCGGCGACCAGCTTGGGCGGGTCAGAAGGATCGGCGGGGGCGATGACCTCTACGCTCAAGTCCTGTTCGGCGAAGTATCCTTTTTCCTGCGCCACGATGATCGGCCCGTGGTCGGGGTTCACGAACCAGTCCAGCAGCAAGACCATCTCGTCCTGCGCCAGCGCCGGGCCAGAGGTCAGCGCCAGTGCAGCCAGTATGTTACGAAGTTTCATCGGTTTGTCCTTTCAATGGGGAAGGCTCGCCCATGGCGAGCAGGGTAATGGGGCCATGCCAGTAGCTGGCCAGATGGGTCGCCGCCTGCCACGCGCGCAGGCCCGAACGGCAGGCGATCACCGCGCGGGGCTGATGTGTCGGGCGGGGAGCGGTGGAAAGAAAATCGGGCAGGGTGATGCGCCGCGCTGTGGGTGTCGCGGCTGTGGGGGCCTCATCCGGGCCGTGCAGATCGACGACCCAATCGCTTGCGCGGATCTGAGAGGGCGCGACAAATCCGAAACCGTGGTCAGGCTCCGGCGCGGTATCAAAGCGGAAGCCGCCAAAACGATAGGAGGCAAGATCAAAGCTGATCAATTGCCCCAGAGGGGACGGCGACAGTCCAAGGAGGCAGGCCAGCGCCATCTGTGCTTGTGCGGCACCGATCGTGGCGACAACCGGCCCCATGACCCCCGCCGTGTCACAGCTCGCCGCGCGGTCCGGCAGATCGGGGAACACCGCCCGCAGCGACGGCGCGCCGCCGCAGAACCCGCCAACATAGCCGCCAAACCCAAGGGCCGAGGCGCTGATCAACGGCAGACACGCGTTCAGGCAATGATCCGATAGCACATAGCTTGCTGCGAAGCTGTCGGCGCAATCCAGCACGAGCGTCGCATCATGGCACAGCTTTGCCACGGTATCCGGCCCAAGGGTCACGGGGTGGGCCACCACGGTGCACGCGCTGTTGCGCGCACTCAGGGCACGGGCGGCGGCAGTGACCTTGGGCGTGCCGATATCGCTTTCGGTAAACAGGGTCTGGCGGTGCAGGTTTGACAGGGCCACGTCATCACCGTCCACCAGCGTGATATGCCCCACACCGGCCCCTGCCAGCAGGGGCAGTACCGGTGCCGCCAGCCCGCCCGCGCCGACCACCACCACCCGCGCCGCCGCCAGCGCCTCTTGGCCCGATGGGCCGACCTGCGGCAGGATCGTCTGGCGGGCATAGCGGGTCATCGGGTTGCCCCCAGCCATGCGGTGACGCGATCCTCGGGCGAGAGGTTTAGGGTGATGTCGGTCACCGCCGCGACGCAATCGGCACCGGCATCAAAAGCACCCGCCGCGCGGTCGACGGACATGCCACCGATCGCCACAAGCGGGGTCTGCCCCACCCGTTCACGCCAGTTGCGCAGACGGTCCAGCCCCTGCGCGTGCCACTTCATCTGCTTCAGGATCGTCGGGTAGATCGGGCCGAGGGCGATATAATCAGGGCGCAGATCAATGGCGCGGGTCAGTTCGGCCTTGTCGTGGGTGCTGATGCCCAGACGTGCGCCCGCATTGCGGATGGCGGTCAGGTCGGCGCTGTCCAGATCCTCCTGTCCCAGATGGATAAAATCACACCCTTCGTCGAGCGCGATACGCCAGTGGTCGTTGATCACGAGGGTACAGCCGTGTTTGGCGCAGATCGCCTTGGCCTGCCGGATGTCGCGCCGCAAGGCAGGGGCGGGCGTGTCCTTGATCCGCAGTTGCACCAGTTTGATGCCAAGGGGCACCAGCCGCTCCAGCCATGCCGCACTGTCGAAAATCGGATAGAAACGGTCAAGGGTCATTCCAGAAACGCCTTTCCGATCAGGGGGGTAGAGGGCGCGGCCATATCGCGGGGCGGCATCGGGTCCGCATCGGCGGCAAGCTGTCCGGCGCGGATCGCGGTGGCAAAGGCTTCGGCCATGGCGGCGGGATCACCGGCTTTGGCGACAGCGGTGTTCAGCAACACCGCGTCAAACCCCAGTTCCATCGCCTGTGCGGCGTGTGAGGGCAGGCCGATGCCCGCGTCGATCACCAGCGGCACGTCCGGAAAATGCGCCCGCATGGCGCGCAGCCCGAAAAGGTTGTTCAGCCCCATCCCCGACCCGATGGGCGCGCCCCAGGGCATCAGCACCTCGCAGCCCGCCCGCAGCAATCTATCCGCCACCACAAGGTCTTCGGTGGTGTAGGGAAAGACCTGAAACCCATCCTCGCTCAGGATGCGGGCGGCCTCGACCAGACCGAAGACATCGGGCTGCAACGTGTCCTCCTCGCCGATGACCTCGAGCTTGATCCAGCGTGTGTCGAACACCTCGCGGGCCATATGGGCGGTGGTGACGGCCTCTTTCACGCTGTGACATCCGGCGGTGTTGGGCAGTACATGGACGTCTAGCGCGCGGATCAGTTCCCAGAAGTCCTGACCGGCGCGATCCCGTCCGCTTTCGCGCCGCAGCGATACCGTCGCCACCGCCGCCCCGCTGCGCGTAAAGGCGTCTGACAGCACCTTGGGCGAGGGGTATTGCGCGGTGCCAAGCATCAGACCATTGGCAAGGGTTTCTCCGTAAAATGGGCGCATCTTAGCCTCCCTGCATTGGGGCGAGCACTTCGATGCTGTCGCCGGAGGACAGGGGGTGGCTGGCCCGCAGGCTGGCGGGGATAAAGCTGCCATTGACGGCGGTAGCGACTTTCGCGCCGCCAAATCCTTCGGCCTCTAGCAGGGCGGCAAGCGTGGGCGCGTCGCTGTCGAGCGGGGCACCGTTAAGCTGTAGTTTCATGGAAAATCTCCGGTGTTTTGGCTTCAAGGATCAGGTCAGCCACCATGGTCGCCAGCGCGGGGGCGAGCAGGAAACCGTGGCGATACAGACCGTTGGCGCGGATCAGATTGCCCTGCCGTTCGATGCGCGGCAGGTTGTCGGGGAAGGCGGGGCGGCTGTCGACGCCGATCTCTAGGATCTCGGCCTCGCCAAAGGCGGGGGACAGTGCGTAGGCCGCGCTCAGCAGTTCAAGCACGGACCGCACGCTGGCATGGGCACCGGCGCGGCCTTCGACCATTGTGGCCCCGAGCATGTAGATCCCGTCACCGCGCGGCACGAGGTAGATCGGCACACGTGGGTGCAGCACGCGGATGGGGCGGGTGATCTCGATGTCGGGGCAGGACAGCAGCGCCATTTCCCCTTTCACCCCGCGCAACTCAGGCAGATCGGCGCGCGCGTGATAGCCGCGGCAATCAACGACGATGCCGTCTTGCGCCAGCGCTTCGGGGGCGGCCTCGCCCTGTTCGAAACTGGCCCCATCGGCCACCAGCCCGCGCCACAGCTCTGCCAGCGCAATGCGGGGCGACAGGTGGGCCTCGGTCTGGAAATAGAGCGCTTTGGCAAAGCGGTCGCCCAAGTCGGGTTCAAGCGCCGCGATCTCTGCGCCGGTCAGGGTTTGGTAGCTTGTCGTGCGGCGGGCAAAGCGGGTCAGATCGCTGTTGTCCCGCGCCGGAGAGATCACAAGCGAGCCGCGTCGGCGCAGCGATGTGGTGTGCTGTCCCCACCAATCCGCCGCCCTTTGGCCCAGCCGGATCACGGGTTCCTCGGCGCTTTCGCCTTCGCAAAACGGGGCGAGCATGCCGCCAGCCCACCAAGAACACCCTTGCGGGCCGGGCTGGCGGGCACGGTCGATCAGATGCACGCGCATCCCGCGATCCAGCAAGACACGCGCGGTACACAGCCCCGCGACGCCCGCGCCGATGATCGTGACCTGCGTCATGACCAGACCGCGTGGAAGTGATGCACCGGCCCGTTGCCCGTGCCGATATCAAGTTGATCCGCGGCGATGATGGCGCGGTGAAGATAGTCATGGGCGGCCTGTACCGCCGCGCCAAGGGGTTTGCCGTGGGCCAGCCCGGCGGCGATGGCCGCGGCGTAGGTGCATCCCGTCCCGTGGGTATTGCGCGTGTCGATGCGCGGCGCGCTGAGCCATGTGACACGCTCTGCGGTGACCAGCGCGTCGCTACAGATATTGCCCGCGCTATGGCCGCCCTTCATCAGCACCGCCTTCGGCCCCATCTTTAGCAGCGCACGGGCCTGCGTGACCATCTGGTCGGCGCTGTCAGCTTCGGGCTGGTTCAACAGGCGGGCGGCTTCGGGCAGGTTGGGGGTCAGCAGATCGGCGCGCGGCAGGATTTCCGCGATCAGCGCTGCGACGGCGTCTTCTTGCAACAGCGCATCGCCGGATTTTGCGATCATCACCGGATCAACCACGACGGCCCCCCGAAACGCGCAGAGCGCAGCGGCCACCGCCTGAATAATCTGCGGAGAAAACAACATGCCCAGTTTGATCGACTGCACCGAAAGATCGGACAGCACCGCATCGATCTGGGCCGCGACGATGGGGGCGGGGATCTCGTGTACCGCGCTGACGCTGCGCGTGTTCTGCGCGGTCACGGCGGTGATCACGCTGGCAGCATAGACATTATTGGCCGACATCGCCTTGATATCGGCCTGAATGCCGGCACCACCGCCGCTGTCGGATCCGGCGATGGTCAGGGAAATGGGGGTCGTCTTGGTCACATGCTCGCCTTTCGGTGGTGGGCAAGCAGACGCAAGAATGAGCTTTGTGGCGTGGACCCAAGGCCGTTGCACAAAGATACCCGTTCCCTACGCCGGTATTGCCCGGATCAGGTTCGACGGGTCGGTGCACGCACCTCTCAGCCCCCTAGGGCACCCCGACGGATAGATGTTTGAACTGCGGCCCCTGTGGGGGCGTGCAGCGTCGTTACCTTAGGCGTAGCCAAGTTCGGCAAACGGTGCAAGCCGCAAAATATTCAACCAAAGGTGGCGATATTTTGGGCAAAACGGGCGCGGTTTGGACAGCTCTCCTGACGCTTGTCAGCCGAAACAACGCCTCGTAACCCAAAGCAACGTAACGTCACATTTCCCATATTCTGCGGTGTTAACCCTTTGGCATCAGCAAACTAGGGGCGATCGCGCAAAGACCCCACGCGGCTGCGGTATCAAGTTCTGTTCTGCGGTATTGGCATCGAAATATCTTGCCCCTAGGCTGATTGACAGATTGAGTCGGATACCCTCGGGAGGAGGGGGCCGACACTCGGGAGGATGCGTTTTCTGGCCCGTTTTACGGGTCATACCGGACGCGTCGCGACAAGCATTGGGAGGTGCTGCGTGACATCTGCAAAGATCACATCTGCGTCCTGCGCATGGGCAACCGCAGCTTTTGCGGTGCCTGTGATCCTGCGATCCCGAACAATCCAAAGATGTACAACAGGGAGAGAGACCACATGAAGAATATGACACGTTTTGCCAAGGCCGCTGTCGGGTCCTTTGCGGTATCCATGGCGCTTTCGGGCGTCGCGATGGCGCAGGAGTATGAGTGGCCGCGCATGCTCGTGATTGCCACGCCGGGCACGTCGACAGGCAGCTTTGCCTCGACCAACGGTTGGGGGCCTGCGTTGCAAAAGGAAACCGGCACCACCGTGCGGATCGTTCCCGAAGACAGCGAGCCCATGCGCTACAAACGTTTGACCGACCGCGAAGACGTGTCGATCGCGTCGGTTGCGGCGTCGGAAATGGCGTTGCAAGCGGAAGGTGTCGGCGGCTACGCCTCGGCGAAACCCATGCCGCAGCGCATCCTGTGGCACCACAACGACACGCCTTGGGGCTTTGTTGTGGCTGGCGATTCCGAGCTGCAAAGCCTTGAAGACATCGGCAAAGGCGGCGTGCGTGTGACCTCTGGCGTGTTCTCGCCCGCAATCGTCGCGGCGATCACCCAGGCCCTGCCTGCCTTTATCGGCATGACGCCCGAGGAAGCGCAGGAAAAGATCGAATTCGTCCCGGCCTCCAGCTACGGTGAAAACTGTCGTTCCGTCGTCGAGGGGAAGTCCGATGTGGCCTATTGCTCGCCGATCTCTTCCGTCCTGTCCGAAATGGAAGGGGCACCGGGTGGCATTCGCTGGCTGCCGATGGACCCCGCCAACACAGAAGGCTGGGACGGCTACCTGAGCTACCGCCCCATGACCATCCCCTCGACCATCTCTATGGGGGTGAGCACCGCCAAGGGTGTCGAGTCCATGACGTCGAACTTCGTTTATGCCGTGCCGGTCACGGCAGAAGAGGACTTCGTCTATAACATGGCGAAGTGGATGAATGAATCCCACGACAACTACAAAGGATCGCACGCGCTGGCGACCCGCATGTCGCTGGAGCATTTCCGCAACTTCCTGGATGCCAACCCGATCCCTGTGCACGAAGGCACGGTGAAATACCTGCGTGAAATCGGGGCGTGGACCGAAGAAGACGATGCCTGGAACAACGAGGCCATCGGGAAGATGGACGCGTGGATCGCGGCACGCAACGCCGGCATGAAAGAGGCGATGGAGCAGGGCGTCGAGATGAATTTCGAGAACCAGGAGTATCTCGACATTCTGGCCAAGCACACCGACGGGCTGGAGCCGTTCCGCTCGCGTCTGTAACGCCGCGCCGGACCGTCATCGACGGCATAAGACAGGGCGGAGCACAACGTGCTCCGTCCTCCTAAGACACTGCCACAGCGCCCTTATTTTCAGGATCATCCATGTCAGCAACACAACACCCTCCGGCGGCTGAAACGGCTGTCGAACCCTCGTCCGAGACGACGCGACTGGGGGGATTATTCTCGTTCACCAGCATCGCTTTTGTGCTGCTGTGTACCTTTGGCCTCGGGATGGGGCTGGCCTATGTATTCGGCGTTCCCATCGGCGGGCGGCGTCTGATCGAGGGGCAGTATTACTGGGTCTTTATCGGCACCTTCCTTGCGGCGGCGTTCATCGCGCTGCCAGCGGTGAAATCGCACACCCATGTGCCGATCTATGACATCGTGGCGGCCGCTGTGGGCTTTGGCATCTGCATGTGGTTTTCCATGTATGCATGGGAGATCGTGCAGGCGGGCTGGACCAATTTCTACGCGGGCGTCGTGCTTTGGCTGCTGATGCTTGAAATCGCGCGCCGGTCGGGGGGCATCCCTTTCTTGCTCGTGGTGCTGGTGCTGGGGCTTTACCCGCTGGTGGCCGATTACTTCCCCGGTTTGCTGATGGGCATCCCATATACGTTTGAACGCATGATCGAGGCGCATGTCTTCCGCACCGAAGGGTTGATGGGCATCACCACCAAGATCGTCGCCGAGATCGTGCTGGGCTTTCTGGTCTTTGCGGGCGTGCTGATCGCTACGGGGGCGGGGCAGTTCTTTATCGATCTGGCCAATGCGGGCTTTGGCAAGTACCGCGGCGGTCCAGCAAAAGTATCGATCGTGGCCAGCGCCTTTTTCGGGTCGCTGTCGGGGTCGATTTTTTCGAACATCGCGGGCACCGGGTCGATCACCATTCCGACCATGAAAAAGGTCGGCTACCCGCCCCATTACGCTGGCGCGATCGAGGCCTGTGCCTCGACCGGCGGGGTGGTGATGCCGCCGGTGATGGGGGCGATTGCCTTTGTCATGGCGATCACCATCGGTGTGGATTACGCGACCGTGATGGTGGCTGCGATCCTGCCGTCGGTGTTGTTCTACTTTGGCCTGATCCTGCAAGTCGACGCCTATGCCGCGCGCAAGGGGCTGGTGGGGATGAAACCCGAAAACCTGCCCTCGGCCCGCGAGGTGATGAAGCGCGGCTGGCCCTTCTTGCTGGTCATGATCTTTCTGGTATGGGGGCTGCTGTATATGCGGTGGGAGTATTACGCCCCGTGGTACGCCAGCGCGCTGATGATCGCGCTGAGCTTCCTGCAACGCGAGACCATGATGACGCCTGCGCGCATCTTTGAAACCCTGCGTCAGGTGGGTACGCTGGTCACACAGACCGCAGCGATCATCCTGCCGATTGCCTTTGTGGTCAGCGCCTTGACGATCACCGGTGTGACAGGGTCGATGACCTCGGGGCTGGTCGCTTTGGGCGGGGATAACGTCTATCTTGTGATCGCGCTTGGGGTTTTGGCCTGCTTTATCATGGGCATGGCGGGGCTTGCGATTGTCGCTTACATCTTCCTTGCAGTGACGCTGGCGCCCGCGATCATCGAAATCGGCGGGTTGAACACGGTCGCGGTGCACTTTTTCATCGTCTACTACGCGATGCTGTCGGTGATCACGCCTCCGGTGGGGGCTGCGGCGTTTCTGGCGGCGACGATTGCGGGGGCCAAGCCGATGCTGACCTCATTTACCGCGATGCGGCTGGGGGTGGTGATCTACTTTGTGCCGTTGTTCTTCCTGTTCCAGCCTGCGCTGGTGCTGCAGGGCGATCTGACGCCGCTGATCTATGTGCTGCCGTCGATCATCATCGGCATCACGCTGCTGTCCGGCGGGCTTGAGGGCTATCTGCTGGGCGTCGGTATGGTGCGGCCTTGGCTGCGCCTGCCGCTGGGGATCGCGGGCTTTGCCTTCAGCTTTCCGGGGCTGACAACGACGCTGGTCGCAGGGGTCGCCTCGGCGGTGCTTGTGGCGGTGATCTGGCGGGACAACCGCAACGGCGTGGTTGCGGTCCCTTAAGATTGGGCGCGCGGGGACATCCCCGCGCGCCGCAGTTCATGACGTTTGCGAGGGGCGCAGCTGTGCCGTCCCCAAGGCGCTTAGCGCCAGCATCAGCGCCGCGGTGCCAAGGCAAAGCGCCAGCCCCCCCAGTTGATAGGTGAAGCCTGACAAAAGCGTGCCTACCAACCGACCGGCCGCATTGGACATATAGTAGAACCCCACATCCATCGTGACCCGCTTTGCATCCGTGAAGCTGAGAATCAGATAGGAATGAAGCGCCGAATTCACCGCGAAAATCGCCCCGAACACCAGCAAACCGATGACAATCGTGACCGTCAGCGCGGGGGATGGCGCAGGCGTGATCCAGACCAGCGCGGCCAACAGGGCAGGCACGACGACCAGCGCAAGGTTCCAGTGGCGGGCCTGCGCGAGCGTGTCGCCCTCGGTCCGGCCTGTGGCCCGCAGTATCTTGGGGGCCCAGCCTTGCACGGCCCCATAGAGGATCGTCCACACCGCCATAAAGCTGCCGATCATAAAGAAAGCCTCCCGCTTGCTTTCGACGCTGCCATCGGAGAGCACGGCGTAGAAATAGATCGGGATGCCCACGACAAACCACACGTCGCGCGCGCCGAAGAGGAACAGCCGCGCGGCGCTGAGCCAGTTGATATTGCGGTTCTTGGACAGGACTTCGGTGAACTTGGCATCCTTGCGCCCCACGGGCAGGCCCGCGGGCATGCCGATAATAACGCCGATCAGGATCACAAACAGGATCGCCGCCATCACTAGCGTCGACGGCACGAACCCCAGCAGCGCCAGCATCCCCGCACCCAGCAGAAAGCCAGCGCCCTTGACCGCGTTCTTCGATCCGGTGAGCAGTGCGACCCAGCGGAACAAGCCGCCCCCTGTGGTGGGGGCCAGCAGCTTGACCGCGGATTTAGAGCTCATCTTGGCCAGATCCTTGGCCACGCCCGACAGCCCTTGCACCAGCATGACAAAGACGACCGAGGCGGCGACGCTCCATGCCGGATCAAGCTGCGTCAGCGCCAGCAGCGCGACCACTTGCAACGACAGCCCCGCATAGAGCGTCGAGGTCAGCCCGAAGCGCGCCGCGATCCAGCCCGCCGACAGGTTGGTGACCACGCCCGCGATCTCGTAGAGCACGAACAGATAGGCCAGCTGTACCGGAGAGAAGCCGAGCGTGTGAAAATGCAGCAGCACCAGCATCCGCAACGCGCCATCGGTCAGCATAAAGGCCCAATAGGCGGCGGTGACAGTGATATAGGCGGTAAAACCGGCAGGGCGTGTCACAGCTTGCCGCCCACCATCAGCGCCACATCCACCAGACGGTGCGCATAGCCCATTTCATTGTCATACCACGCATAGACTTTGACCTGCGTGCCATTCACCACCATCGTCGATGGCGCATCCACGATCCCGCTGCGGGTGTCATTGGTGTAATCCGACGACACAAGCGGGCGTTCCTCAAAGCCCAGAATACCCTTTAGCGGCCCCTCGGCGGCGGTTTTGAACAGGGCGTTGACCTCTTCCACACTCGTCTCACGCTCCACCTCGAACACGCAGTCAGTGATCGACGCATTCAGCAGGGGCACCCGCACGGCGTGGCCGTTCAGCTTGCCGGTCAGCTCCGGATAGATCAGCGTGATCGCCGTGGCGGACCCCGTGGTAGTGGGGATCAGGTTGGTCAGCGCCGATCGGGCGCGGCGCATGTCCTTGGCGGGGCGGTCCACGATGGTTTGCGTGTTGGTCACGTCATGGATCGTGGTGATCGACCCGTGTTTGATCCCGATCCCTTCCAGCAGGACTTTGACGACGGGGGCGAGGCAGTTGGTGGTGCAGCTCGCCGCGGTGACGATGTTGTGCGTGGCTGGATCATAGGTGTCGTCGTTCACGCCATAGACGATATTCGCCGTCGGCCCGTCCTTGACGGGGGCAGAGACAACAACCTTTTTCACGCCCGCCTCGAAATAGGGGGCAAGCTTGGCCTCTGTTTTGAACGCACCGGTGCAGTCGATCACCACATCCACACCCTCCAGCGGCAGGTCTGTGATCGATTTGGTGCGGGTCACGGGGATACGCGTGCCATTGATGGTGATCGCATGATCCTCTGCGCTGAAGGTCGCAGGCCAGCGCCCGTGAACGGAATCAAACTCCAGCAGATGGGCGTGCATCTCGGGGTCGCCAACCGCGTCGTTGATAACGGCGATCTTGGCCCCCTGTTCCAGCAAGGGCCGCAGGGCGAGTTTTCCGATGCGGCCAAGGCCGTTCAACGCATAGGTTGTCATGGTGGTTTATCCTGTGGTCACTGGGTCGGCCCCGATGGCATCGACCCGTTTTTGCAAGGCAGCGCGGTCCAGCGCTTCGAAAGGCAGGGCGGTAAAGGCCAGAAGCCGGTTGTGCAGCGCGCCATATGTCTGTTGGAAGGCCAGCCGGCGTTCCGCTTCTGTCCCTTCGGCTTTGACGGGATCGGGCATGCCCCAATGCCCCGACACGGGCTGGCCGGGCCAGGTGGGACATTCCTCGTTTGCGGCGTGGTCACAGACGGTAAAGACGAAATCCATCTGCGGCGCATCGGCGGTCTGGAATTCAGAGATATGTTTGGACCGCAGCGCGTCGATGCTGTGGCCCTTGGCTTGCAGCATCTCGACCGCAAGGGGATTAAGCTCGGACCGGGGCAGGGTGCCCGCGGAATAGGCGGTGAACCGGTCGCCCGCCATGTCCCGCAGGATCGTCTCTGCAAAGATGGAGCGGGCGGAATTGCCGGTACATACGAAAAGCACGTTGAATTTTGTCTGGGTCATCATCTGCGTCCTGTTAATGAGGTCAGAGAACGGGGGAGGGCAGAGATCAGCGCGCCCCCGACAACAATCCACGAACAACCCCGATACGACCTCGCCCGCCGCATCAAGGTTGATGGTGTACAAGAGCCGCGTCCCGTCGCGCCGCTGCGAGATCAGCCCGACTTGCGTCAGCGCCGACAGATATACCGACGCCGTGCTGGATTTCAGGGCCAACACCTGCGCGATTTCCCCCGCAGGCAAGGCATCGGGATAGCGCCGCATCAGCAGGCGAAACACGGCCAGCCGCTGCGGGTGGCTCAGGGTGGCGAGTCGATCTGTGAGCAATGATTTCATATTTCATGAATATGTGAAATACAGATTGGGCGTCAACACCTCTGTTCGGTCCCGCCAAAGGTTTTTTGCCGCGGGGCCGCATTTCGGGTGACGTGGCGTTTCAGGGGCAGGGTGTCTTGCGCGCCCTTGGCTTTGCGGGCATCGATTGGGAAACAGCGCGCCCGCGCACGGTGACAGACGCATAAAGGACCCGACATGACAGATGTGACCCTGGCCGAGGTATTGGCCACAGCAGAGCAGGACGGCACCGCGCCGCGCTATCAGGTGCCAGAGAACTGGGCGCAGGGGCGTACGGCCTTTGGCGGATTTACCGGTGCTTTGCTGGTCAATGCGGCCCGTCGGGACCGCCCCGATCTGCCCGCGCTGCGGTCGGCGCTGATCAACTTTACCGCGCCCGTGTCGCAGCCGCCCACGATCCATGCAGAGGTGCTGCGCGAAGGGCGCAACATCACCACCATCGCCACCCGCGCTGAAATCGACGGCAAGGTCGCGGCAACGGGCACGTTTTCTTTTGGCCATGCGCAGGAAAGTCAATTGAGCGTGGGCCATACCGCGCCCGCCGCCCCCCAAGGGCCGGACGACACGCCATCTTACTTCCCGCCCGCATTGAAACGCCCGCCGGTACGGTTCTTTGTCAACTTCGAGGTCAAACTGATCGAGGGCAGCCTGCCGTTCTCCGGTGCCGATCGTGGCTATGTCCGGATCTGGGCGCGGCACCGTGATCCGGCGATGTGGGGGACGCTTGAAGGGCTGATCGCGATTGGCGACGTGCTGCCCCCTGCGGCCTTCCCGATGATGACGCGACCGGGGCCGAACTCGTCAATGAACTGGATCATCAACCTGCTGTCCGATCACGCCAATACCCGCGACGGCTGGTATATGATGGAGACACAGCTGACCGCCGGTAACGGCGGCTATAGCTCTCAGGTGATGCGGGTCTGGAATACGGATGGGGATATGGTCGCAGACGGCATGCAGTCGGTGATCATCTTCGCCTGACGCCACGCTGTCGTCCGATATGAGAAGCCCGGCCCAAGGATATCAGGCCGGGCTTTTGCACGTGTCAGGGGCGGATCTACTGCGCCGCCATCGTGGCCGATCTGGACGCGGGCTTGGCCGGTGCCACATGCATGCCGAGCCGTTGCAGAAGGTCGTTGTCTTTCCACGTGGCGGGGTTTTCGGTAGTCAGCAACTGGTTGCCCACAAAGATCGAATTCGCACCCGCCAGAAAGCACAGCGATTGCAGCTCGTCGCTCATCCCCGTGCGGCCTGCAGAGAGACGCACGACCGAAGCGGGCATCAGGATACGCGCCAAGGCCACCAGCCGGACCAGCGCAAAAGGGTCGACCTTTTCGGATTTTCCCTGCACTGGCACGCCTTTGACCGCGTTCCATAGGTTCACCGGCACGCTGTCTGGGTGGCTGGGCAGCGTGGCGAGGGTGACCAGCATGCTGATCCGGTCCGCCTCTGCCTCGCCCATCCCTAGGATACCGCCGCAGCAGACCTTGATCCCGCCCTTGCGCACATGTTCCACCGTCTCAAGGCGGTCTTCCATCGTGCGGGTCGAGGCGATCTCGGCGTAATACTCGGGCGAGGTATCGATGTTGTGGTTGTAGAAATCGAGCCCGGCCTCCTTGAGCTTGGTCACCTGCTCGGGCGACAGCATCCCCAGCGTCATGCAGGTCTCGAGCCCCAGATCGGCCACGCCGCGCACCATATCGGTCAGCTTGTCCATGTCGCGGTCCTTGGGGCTGCGCCATGCAGCCCCCATGCAGAACCGCTGCGCGCCCGCATCCTTGGCGCGTTTGGCAGCGGCGATGACCTCTTCCGCGCCCATCAGCTTGGTCGCTTTGACGCCGGTGTCGTAATGCGCCGATTGCGAACAATAGCCGCAATCCTCGGGGCAGCCGCCGGTCTTGATGCTCAGCAGGCTGGCGGTTTCGATCGCCGTGGGGTCGAAATGCGCACGGTGCAGCGTTTGCGCCTGATGGATCAGGTCGGGGAAGGGCAGCGCGTGGATCGCTGCCGCTTCGTCGAGGGTCCAGTCCGTGCGGATCATTGATCACGCCCTTTCAACCGCGACAGGCCCGACAGCAGTGTCGCCACCAGCAGCACCTTGACCACATCGCCCAGCAGGAAGGGGGTCAGCCCTGCGGCCAGCAGCTTGGGTGCGGGCACGAACAGCGCCAGCCACGCCAGACCACCGGCATAGACCACGGTCAGCCCCGCCAGCATCGCCAGCACGCGCCCGATCCAGCCGCGCCCCATCGCCAGCCAGCCGGTCAGCCCTGCCGCCACAAGATAGCCCAGCAGATAGCCGCCCGTCGGCCCGACCATATAGCTGAGCCCGATACCGCGTTCAGGCGTGCCGGAGAACACCGGAAGCCCCGCCGCACCGGCCCCAAGATAGGCCGCCATCGCCGCCAGCCCCAGACGCGGCCCAAGGGTGAGGGCGACAAGAAAGACCGATAGCGTGTGCAGCGTCATGGGCACTGGCCAGAACGGGATCTGGACCTTGGCCCCCAGCGTGATCAGCGCGGCACCGGCCAGCGCGAGGCCAAGCCCCTGCGCGAAGGACGGGTTACGGGGTAGGGATGTAATCGCAAGTGCCATCTGGTTTCCTCCGAGTGATAGCTTTCAAGGTCTATACAAGTAGGACGAAGGACGCGCCTTCTGGCAATTCAGATTATAGATAATTATCTGAAAAACTCGGAAGTGCCTGAACCGATGTGATTTTTTAGGGTGCGACTGCGCTTGCCGATCCATCCCACGTGGCGCGAGAGTGTCGTGCAGGCCAGATCCACCTGACCTTTGCGCAGCGCGTCGAGGATCAGGCGGTGGTCGTGATCGGTGCGGGCTTCCCAATTTGTCCGCCATGCCCGCAGAATGAACCGCGCGCTTGCCGCTTGCAGGTCGTCAATCGACCGCATCAGCCGCGGCATCTGGCAGGGTTCCAGAATTAATCTGTGAAAACAGCGGTTTGCTTCTTCCCATTCATGTACATTCTGGGCGCTGTCGCCTTGCAGGTTGGCCTTTTGCGCCTTGGCAAGGATATCGGGCGTCAGGTTGGGTGCGGCGTGCCGCAGGGCGAGCGCTTCGAGGCTGGCGCGCATTTCGGCGACTTCCCGCAGCTCTGCCATATCGAAGAAAGTGACGCGAAATCCACGCCTTGGCAGGCTTTCTGCAAGTGATTGTGTCTCTAGCAAACGAAAGGCTTCGCGCACGGGCACATGGCTCGCGCCGAATTCTTGCGCGATGTGGTCCTGCCGCAACCGCGCGCCCGGGGCCAACTGCCCCGAGATGATGCGGTCGGCCAATATGCGCGCAATCCGGGCGGAGTGGGTCTCTGATCTAGGTTGGGTCATGGATTATAGATAGTTTTGACCGTCCCCCTTGTCGAGCGGGTAAACTTAGATCGCCCGCAGCAACAAACCGCCTGCCAGCAGGGCTACACCAAGCCCCGCGGCAAGCTCGATCAGGGCGGCGATCTGGGCTGCACGGGGGGCGCTCGCCCATCCGGCGAGCACGCCGCCGCGCAACGCGCCGGCACCAAGACCCACGGCGATCGTGATGGTCGCGGTGCCAAAGGCCATCGCGAAAGCACCGGCAATCCCGACGCCCGCGATCCCCATCTGAAGCGTGATGATCAACACGAACAACGCCCCCGTGCAGGGCCGCACCGCGATAGATCCGATCAGCAGCAGCGTCTCGCGCAGGGTGGTTGCCTGTCGAACCTGTTCAGCGGTGGGGCCATGCGCGTGGCCACAGGTGGCGCAGATACCGTCGTGGTCGTGATGATGGTGATCGTGGTGATGGTGGTGATGATCATGCGGCGTGGGAAGCGTCGCGCGGAAATGGCGCAGGCCTCGCCAGAACAGCCACAGCCCGACACAGGCAATCGCGCCATAGCTGACGGGGGCCATAATCGCCTCTGTCAGCGAAATCATACGCTCGCGCCCCAAGTGCAACAGGCTCACGCCGGTATAGACCAGAGCCACCGCCGTCACAGCCTGACCCAGCGACGACAGCAGCGCGATCACCGACAGGCGCAGCATCGGCACAGCCTTGGCCGCGCCATAGCCGCCGATCAACACCTTGCCGTGACCGGGGCCTGCGGCATGCACCACGCCATAGGCGAAACAGGCGGAAAGCAGGGCGGTTACCGCCTCTGGCTGGCCTGCACGCACGGCGCGAAGCGAGAGGGCGATGCTGTTTTGAAACGCGCGTTGATGCGCGGCAGCCCATTGCGCCAGCCGGTCAAAGCCGCCGGTCCACCATAGCGCGGCAAGGGCGATGACCACGCCCAAGGCGATCACGGTCAGGGCGCGGCGCATGTCACATTCACCGTCGGGGCCATTTGCGCGCCGATATCCGGCAGACCCGCGTCGGAAGGATCGGTCTGGGCATCAAGCTGGGCGAGCTGTTGTTGCAGCGCCTCCATCGTGGCGGTGACGTCGGGCATGGCGACGCGGGCGCGACAGGTCGGCGCGCGCGTGGTGTCTATTGCAGTCGTGATATCGTAGGCGGTGTAATAGGTCGCATCATAGGGTTTGATCGTGATCGCTGTCCCCGCGGGCGCTGCGGTTTCCAGCGCGCGGGTGTGCATCGTGGTGATCTGTCCGTTATCAAACTGCGTCGCAATCTCGGTCGGGCCGGACAGCGAGATATTGCTCGCCTCGGCGCTGAGGACCAGATCGCCGTTGAACCCGTCGACCCACTGCATGTCAAAGCCGTTCAGCGTCGCAAGCTCCGTTTCCGTGAGCGCCCCGTCGCCGTCGGCATCAAGGCCCATATCCTCGGTCACCAGCAAGGAATAGAGCGCGTCATACTGCCAGGTCACCCGCACATGGGTCAGTTGCCCTTGATCGTCGGCGACAAGCGAGAGCTGCGTGTCGATAAACACATGGGGGTGCGCGGCCAACGGCGCGGCCCAGAGGGTGAGGATAAAAGGGGCGAGCTGTCGGATCATAGGGGTGTGATACAAGTCTTGGACAGGGGGCGCAATTGCGCGGGCGGCGGATCGGCGCGCTTCCACTCGGCGCGGTTTACCCACCCATGCGACGGCTCAGGTAGCGTTCAAGCTGGGCCATCGCGTCATAGATAAGCACCGCAAACAGCCCCACGATCAGCCCGCCTTGCAGCACGTAGGCGGTGTTGCTGGTTAGCAACCCGGCGATGATGACTTCGCCCAGGGTGCGTGCGGCAACGGTGGATCCGATGGTGGCGGTGCCAAGGGCGATGACGACGGACAGGCGGATGCCGGTCAGGATCACGGGCAGGGCGAGGGGAAGCTCCACCCGCCACAGGCGTTGCCAGCGGTTCAGCCCCATGCCGCGTGCGGCCTCCATCGTGGCGGGGGGCAGGGTTGATAGGGCCGTGATCGCGTTCTCGAAGATCGGGAGCAGCCCATAAAGAAACAGCGCCACCAGCGTCGGCCCCGCCCCGAACCCCAAGGCAGGCACGGCAAGCGCCAGCACCGCGACAGGGGGGAAGGTCTGACCGATGTTGGTGATCGTGCGCGACAGCGGCAGGAAGGACGCGCCCACAGGACGGGTGACAAAGATCGCCAGCGTCACCGCCACCAGCGTTGCGGCGACAGAGGCAAGGGCCACCAGCCCGAGATGGCTGAGCGAGAGCGACAGCAAAGAGCTGCGTGCGTAAATGACCGGTCCGCCCGCCGGGGCCAGCGGCGCAAAGAGCGGCGCGAACCAATCGGGCCGTAGCACCAGAGCGAGCAGCAGCGCCAGCAAACCGGCGCGTAGCAGGTTGCCCGCTGTCATGCGTGCACCTCGGCGCGGGCGCGGATCGCGTCCAGCGTCACGCGGCCGATGATCTTGCCCTTATCGGTGATCGGCACGGCGCTGCGCCCCGTCCACAGGCAGGCCGACAGCGCGTCGCGCAGATTTGCCTCGCGGGGTAGGGGCGCGCCGTTGGCAGGACCGTCCTCCATCACCTCAGCCAGCGGGGTGAGGGAAAGCAGCCGCAGCGGGCGTTCGACATCGCCCACCATATCGGCCACAAAATCGGTCGCGGGGTGGGTGATGATCTCTGCCGGGGTGGCATGTTGCACCAGCTTGCCGCCATCCATCACCGCCACGCGGTCGCCCAGACGAATGGCTTCCTCCATATCATGGGTCACGAGGATGATTGTGGAGCCGAGCGCCTGCTGGATGCGGCGCAGATCCTCTTGCGCGCGGGTGCGGATAATCGGGTCGAGCGCGCCAAAGGGTTCATCCATGAGGATCAGATCAGGGCGCGAGGCGAGGGCCCGTGCCACGCCGACCCGTTGTTGTTGCCCGCCCGACAGTTCAGAGGGGTAGCGGTGGCGAAACTCTGGCGGTGCCATCGAGAAGAGATCAAGCAGTTCGTCCACGCGGGCGTCGATCTTGTCACGCGACCAGCCCAGCAGTTGCGGCACCGCGCCGATATTGCGCGCGACCGTGTGATGCGGGAACAGCCCGTGCCCCTGAATGGCATATCCGATCCGCCGCCGCAGGATATGCGGTTTGACGTCGAGTGTTGATTGCCCGTTGATCCGCACCTCTCCCGAGGTGGGCTCTTCCAGCCGGTTGATCAGCCGCAAAAGCGTTGTCTTGCCCGAGCCGGAGGTGCCCACGATAACTGTGATCGTGCCGGTATCAATGGTCATCGACACGCCATCGACGGCGCGGGCGCTGTCGTAGATTTTGGTGATATTGTCGATCTCTATCATGGGGTCTCCTTGGGGAGGCGGCGGGTCAGGTCGACCAGAATATCCATCACGATAGCCGCCGTCAGGGCCAGCGCGACCGTGGGCAGCGCGCCCAGCAGGATCAGGTCTGTCGCGGTCTGGTTCAGCCCTTGGAACACGAATGTGCCAAAGCCGCCGCCGCCGATCAGCCCCGCGATGACCGCCAGCCCGATGTTTTGGACCAGCACGATGCGCAAGCCGGTCAGGATCACGGGCAGGCCGATGGGCAGTTCCACGCGCCACAGGCGTTGCGCCGCTGTCATGCCTATTCCACGCGCGGCGTTCAGGGCTTGCGGCGGCGTGGCGGCCAGTCCGGCCACGGTGTTTCCCACGACGGGCAGCAGCGAATAGAGCACCAGTGCGACAAAGGCCGGTGCAAATCCGATGCCCGCGATGCCAATGCTGCGCGCACCGGGCACGGTGGCACCGACCCAGCCCAGCAGGGGGATCATCAGCCCGAACATGGCGAGCGAGGGGATGGTTTGCAGAAAGCTCAGCACCGGCAGGATCGCGCTGCGTAGCGCGGGCTTGCGGTGGCTCAGAACGCCGATGGGAAAGCCGATCAGCCCCGCCATGCCAAGCGACCCGAAGGCCAGCCACAGGTGACGCGTCGCCTCGGACGCGAAGGCGTCACGGCGTGCGGCAAATTCCTGCATCACCGACAGCGGTGCCAGCGCGCCAGAGCCGAGCACGACGGACATGGCACCCAGCACCGCTGTCAGCAACAGTGCGCGCTGAAAGGGCCCCGGTTTCATTGCGGTGATCGCATCGGCCATGAGCAGGGCAAAGATCACCAGCAAGCACCAGAACCCCGCCGCCGGAGAGACCCTTGCGTAATCGCCCGCGCCCTCCAGCAGCGCTGGCGCGCCTTGGACGAGAAGCCACAGCAGCCCCGCCAGCCCCACAAGCGGCCCCGCCAGACGCAGCCCTACGTGCCTTGCCGGCAGGCCCAACGCCAGCCCCACCACGATCGCTGCCAATCCGGGGATCGTCTGCGCTACGGGGACCACCGCCCAGATCGGCACCGCGTCCCCCGCCACGATGCGGTTTGCGGCCAGCGTCATAAAGGGGGCCAGCATCGCTGCGGCCCCCAGAACGGCAAATAGAACCCCCGGCGCGGATAGCCGCGCCCGAGAGGTCTGCAAGGACATCGTGCCCCGGATCAGTCCAGCACCCCGGCTTGGGTGAGGTAATCACGGGCCACGGCCTCTGCCGGTTCACCGCCCACCTGAATCCGCCCGTTGAGCTTTTGCAGCGTCGCCATGTCCAACCCCTCGAAAATGGGGTTCAGCACCTCGGGGATCGACGGGTATTCGGCCAGCACCTCGGCGCGGACGATGGGGGCGGGCTCGTAGACGGGCTGCACGCCTTTGTCATCCTCCATCACCACCAGACCTGTGGCCCCGACACCGCCGTCGGTGCCATAGACCATCGCGGCGTTCACACCCGATGTGCCCCGTGCGGCGGCCTGGATCGTGGCCGCTGTATCGCCGCCGGACAGGATCACCGTCTGGTCCGCGTCCAGTTCAAACCCGTAGGTGTCCTGCATCGCGGGCAGCACCGCGGGGGAGGACACAAACTCGGTCGAGGCCGCGAGCTTGACCGTGCCGCCCTGCGCGACCCATGCGCCGAAATCGGACATGGTGGTCAGGTTGTTGTCTTGCGCCACGGGGCCGGTCACCGCGATGGCCCATGTGTTATTGGCAGGGGCCGAGGTCAGCCATGTGACATCGTTTTGCGCGGCGTCAAGCTCGGCCGCGCGGGCGTGTGCGGCTTCGGCGTCTTTCCACACGTCGCTGTCTGCTTCGTTAAAGAAGAAGGCCGCGTTGCCGGTGTATTCGGGGTAAATGTCGATCTGGCCGGACAGCAGCGCCTCGCGGACAACCTGCGTGCCGCCCAGTTGCAGGCGGCGTTCGACAGGCAAGCCCGCCTCCTCAAGTGCAAGGGCGATGACATTGCCCAGCAGCCCGCCTTCGGTGTCGATCTTGGACGAGACAGTGATGTCGGCGGCCGCGGCCGAGGCCAGTGCTGCGGTAAGGGTCGCGGCGGATACGGTGATACGAAGGGAATTTTTCATGAGATGCAGGCTCCTTGGCGTAAAAAGTGACTGGTTTGTACAACTTGGGGATCAAGGTAGCGGGCCAAGCCGGGAAGCCAAGGGAAATTACTGCGAAAGCGGCAAGCGGCGGGGCGCGCACCGGTCCGTCCGCGCATTTTCGCATTTGTGCGTTGAAGCCGTGCCGCTTAATGACGTCGGCAAAACTCACAAATAGGTCGAAGCAGATATGAAATTCCCCAACCTCGCACTGGCAGTCGTGCTGTCAGTCCCCTTTGCTCTTCCCACGTCGCTGTTCGCACAAAGCGCCACAAGCGAGCAGATTGTCGATATCGCAGATGCCAACTTTGCGCCGGTAATCGAGCAGTATCGAATCCCCGGATTGGTCGTGGGCATCACCTGGCAGGGACAGCATAGCTTCTATGCGACGGGTGTGGCGGCGCGCAAAGGCAATGTCGCGGCGACGCCGGATACGATCTTTGAACTCGGGTCGATCAGCAAGATTTTCACCGCGACGTTGGCCGCATTTGCTGAAGACCGCGGTATGCTTGATCTGGATGCGCCTGTGTCGGACAGCATACCCCAGCTTGAGGGGGCCGCTTTCGGCGCGATAAGGCTGGTTGATCTGTCCACCCATGTCACCGGTGGCTTGCCGCTTCAGGTCCCCGGCGAGGTTGGCAATGTGCCCGAGCTGATCCGCTGGCTAGAGAGCTGGCAACCGCCGCAACTGGGGACACGCAGCTATTCCAACGTCAGCATCGGCTTGCTGGGGCATATCACGGCACAGACCATGGGTATGTCCTTTGCCCAAGCGGCTCAGGATGTGCTGTTTCCCGCGATGGGGCTTGGCAGCACCTATGTCGACGTGCCGGATGACGCGATGGATCGCTATGCCTTTGGCTATGACCGCAAGACGGATGCGCCCATTCGCGTTAACCCCGGCGTGTTGGCCGATGAGGCCTATGGGGTGAAATCGACCGCCCGCGATATGCTGCGCCTGCTGGATCTGGAGCTGGGCCGCGGCGGGGCAGATCCCGCGCTGACCGCAGCGCTTGAACGCACACGGCAGGGGCAGGCAGAGACGGCCTATTACACCCAAGACATGATATGGGAGCAGTACCCTTGGCCTGCCGATGTCGCCAAGATGGAGGCGGGCAACGGCTATGACTTTATCCTGTCGCCCCAGCCCGCGACCCGCCTGACCCCACCGTTGCCACCGCAGCGCGATGTGATCCTGAACAAGACCGGCGCGACCAACGGGTTCGGCGGGTATGTCGCGCTGCTACCGGGGCAAGACCTTGGGATCGTTGTGCTTGCCAACCGTAACTACCCGAACGAGGCGCGGGTTCGTGCGACCCATGCGCTGATCACCGATTTGCTGGCGACGCAGGACTAGCGGTCTTGGGCGGTGCGTTCAGAAGGGGGCGGGTTACGCCGTCCCCAGAAGATCTCGGGCGATGCGGTCAAAGATCCCGCTGCCGATGGGGATAAGGTCATCGGGGAAGTCATAGTCGGGGTTGTGCAAGGCCGCGTGATCCTCCCCCGGTCCGAGACACAGCATCGCGGCTTTGGCCCCCCAGCCGAATACGCCGAAATCCTCAGAGGCGCGCATGGGTACGTTTTCCTCGCCAAAAGGCACGCCGATCGCCTCCATCGCTTTGGTCGCTACGGCATAGGCGTCTGCGTCATTGATCGAAGCGGCGAAATGGTCATGCACCTCGAAAGAGACGCCAAGACCGTAGTCAGCTGCAATCGTTGATGCGAGATCGCGCGCGGCGGTCTCAAGGCTTTCCAGCCCCGCATCGCCGGCGGTGCGCAGAGTGGCAAACACTTCTGCCGCACCCGGCGCGATGCCGAAAGTCGGCTCTCCTATAGTGGCGTGGGTGACGGTGACCAGCCGGAAGTCGTCGTTGCGCGGGCCGCCGTCGCCGTGGCCCAGATCATCCAGCGCGGGAATAAGCCGTGCCACCGCGAGCGCGGGCGATACCCCGTCTTGCGGGTCGGCGGCATGGGCAGTTTTCCCGCTGAGCTTGACCTTGAGCCCCATCGACGCGCAGTTGATCAGCCCCACGCGGGTGGAGACAAAGCCGAACGGGCTGCCCGGTTCATTGTGGATCGCAAAGGCCCAATCCGGTTTGATCGCGTCGAATGCGGGGTCGCTGACCACCGCTTTGGCCCCGCTGCCGTCCTCTTCTGCGGGTTGGAACATCAGCACCACGCGCCCCGTGGCTACCGGTTTGCGCGCGATCATGCGCCCCAAAGCCAGCAGCATCGTCATATGACCATCGTGGCCGCACACGTGGCTTTTGCCCGCGACCTCGGACAGCCAGGCGATATCGCTGTTGCGTTCCTCAATCGGCAGGGCGTCAAGCTCGGCGCGGAACAGGACCGTCGGGCCAGCCGTGCCGCTGTCGAACACCGCCGCGACGCCATGACCCCCAAGACCTGTCAGGATGCGGGTGGGCGACAGGGGCTTTAGCGCATGAACGACGGTCTTTGCGGTCTCTACCTCTTCGCCAGAGACTTCGGGATGGCGGTGCAGCGCGCGGCGAAATTCAGTCAGTTCCACAAGATCACTATTGGTCAACATAAAACGCGACGCCTTCTGCTTCGGGGTTTTCTGGTATGCTACGTCAAAGCCTTAGCAAACGCGACGGGTGCAGTGTAGCCGCGTTTGTGCGGGCGGTGCGGGGAAACAGAGCGTAGGGTTCGGGGCTAGGCGGCAGCCCCGAACCTTTCGCGATACCGGATCGGAGGAACGCCCATCAATTTGCGGAAATCGCGGCGAAAACTCTCGGCCGAGCCGAAGCCGCAGACGTCTGATATATCGGCCAGCGGGATGGCGCTATTTTCCAGCAGCTCAGCGGCGCGGGATACCCGTTCAAGCTTGAGCCAGTTGAGGGGGGTGTCGCCTGTCTCTTCGCGGAACCGGCGGGCCAGCGTGCGTCCGCTGGTCGCGGCGGTTTGTGCCATACGCGCCATCGGCCAGTCCTCGTCAAGTGTGGCGCGGATCATATCCTGTAGCGCCGCAAGATCCGACCCCATCCGCGCCTTGGGCTCGGGGCGGGGCACGAACTGACGCTGCCCGCCATCGCGTTGTGCGGGAAGGACAAGCCGGCGGGCAACAGACGCAGCGACCTGCGCGCCGTGATCCTGCCGAATGATATGCAGCCCCAGATCCAGCCCCGCCGCCGATCCGGCCGAGGTGAAAATTCGGTCGTCTTCCACGAATAACACGTCAGGGTCCACGGATATGTCAGGGTAGCGCGCGGCCAGCTTATCGGTGTAGCGCCAATGGGTTGTGGCGCTTTTGCCTGTCAGCAGCCCCGCCGCAGCCAAGACAAAGACACCTGAACAGATCGACGCGATCCGCGCGCCTTGGGCATAGGCGTCTTGCAAGGCGGCGCATAGCGCGGGCGGGATAGGGGCATCGGCACCGCGCCAGCCGGGCACGATGATCAGGCTGGCTTGCCGCAGCAGATCAAGATCGTCTTGCGCCTCGATCGTGATGCCGCCCGTGGCGCGGATCGGACCGGGTTCGGCCTTAACGGTCGCATAGCGGTACCAATCCGCGAACTCGGGTCGAGGGAGGGCGAAAAGCTCTACCGCGATGCCGAATTCGAAGGTGCACAGCCCGTCATAGGCAAGCGCACAGACCAAGGGGGCGTTTCGGGGCGCGATTTGGAACATTTTGGCAGAATCCGACCGAAGGTTGTCAATATAGCCAGTATCGCGGGTTTCGCACAAATGGCAATCTTGGATCAGCAACACATACCGGAGGTTTGACATGACCCTGCACCCTGACCTGCTGAGCGCGATAGAGACCTATTTTGACGCGATACACGAGTGTGACACCGACAAGCTGAATGCCGTGTTCCACCCGAGCTCAAGCCTGTTTGACGGCGACAATGGGACGGTCTTTGTAGAGCCGATCGACAGTTTCAGCCGTGATGTCGGGGCCCGCGTCTCTCCTGCCAGCACCGGGCAACCGCGCGAGGCAGAGGTGCTGATGATCGACATGCTGTCGCCGCTAAGTGCAACGGTGAAAATCCGCATCCGCGCCCATGACAATGTCTTCGTCGATCATCTTGGTTTCGTGAAGGGCGCGCAGGGGTGGCAGATTGTATCGAAGATCTGGCATCTTGAGCGGCGCATTGATGCTTCCACTGCGGTCTGAGCGGCGGGGCAATTCGATTTTACGACAAGACCAAACATTTGAAAGGGATAGGAAATGACCAAGATGAATGCCGTAGGATGGTTCGATATCTATGTGGACGATCTTGATCGGGCGGTCGGGTTCTACGAAGCCATGCTCGACACCAAGCTGGAGCCGATGCCAGACCCCAGCGGTGAGATGCAGATGATGAGCTTCCCGACCGAGATGACAGCCTATGGCGCGGGGGGCGCGCTGACCAAAGCGCCTTATGCGGGGCCAGGGGTTGGGGGCACGATTGTCTATTTCATGGTCGAGGATTGCGCCACCCAAGAGGAACGCGCGACCAGCGCGGGCGGCAGCGTCGCGCAGCCGAAAACATCCATCGGTGAGTTTGGCTGGATCCTCGTGTGTCAGGATACCGAGGGCAATATGGTCGGCTTCCATTCCATGCAGTAGCGGCACAACTATCGCTTAAATGCGCGCTGGCGAGGGGTCACCCCCCGACGCCAGTGGCGCGTCAGCCCGCTTCTTTCCACGTCTGGGGCGTCAGGTAGACGACGCTGTCATCGACGCTGACCATCACGTCACCGTCCTGAATATGCACGCCAAGCTTCATCGCGCGGCTGGCCAGCTTTGCCAGCGCCGCGGTGTCATGCTCTGCCAGATTGACGACCTCGAGCTTGTCGAAACGGGCGGTGCCGCTACGGACCTTGTCCCACCAGACCTCTGCCGTTTTGCCGCCATAAGAATAGATCACGACCCGCGCGGATTTGTTGCAGGACTGCCGGATGATCTTTTCACTTGGCAGGCCGAGAGCCACCCAAACGTCGATCTCGTCGCTCAGGCTTTTTTGCCAGATATCGGGTTCATCGTCGGTCGACAGGCCCTTTGTCATCTCAAGATGCTCATGCGCGTTCAGGGCAAAGGCCAGCAGGCGCACCATCAGACGTTCATCGGTTTCCGACGGGTGTTTGGCCACGGTCAGCTTGTGCGTCTCGTAGTAGTGGCGATCCATGTCCGAGACCGAAAGCTCGACTTTGTAGATCAGAGAATTTTGCGCCATGACGTTGCCGGACCCTTGATGACCGGACTGTCCTATACAGTCTGGTGATGGGGGGGCAGTACCTGCCGGTGACTGGATAAACAAGGCGAGACTGCGCTGTGGAAAATCATGCGTGTGTGAGTGGTGGCGAAGTATTCTTTCGCCAAGTGCACTTTCCGTGTAAGATCATCAAACGCGTATCGCGCATGGACCTCTGACAATCCCGTGATCATCTTGGTCCAGACCTGTCAAAGGGTGCCATGAAACCTATGTTGACCAGTTCGAAACCACGCTGTTATACGCGCCCTCCGCCCTAGGCAAAAATTACCCAAGGACAACGACTTAATGATTGAATTCGAATTGAACGGACGGCAGGTCTCTGTCGACGCTGAGCCGGATACGCCCCTGTTGTGGGCGATCCGTGACGAGATCGGACTGACCGGCACCAAGTTCGGCTGTGGCATCGGCGCCTGTGGCGCTTGTACCGTGCATGTCGACGGGACGGCCACACGGTCCTGCATCACCTATCTTTCGGATGTCGAAGGGATGAAGGTCACCACCATCGAAGGGCTGGACGAAAACGGCAACCACCCTGTGCAAGAAGCATGGCGCAACCTGCGCGTGCCCCAGTGTGGCTATTGCCAGTCGGGTCAGATCATGCAGGCAGCGTCGCTGCTGAAAGACACGCCCAACCCCAGCGACGACGACATCGACGCGGTGATGACCGGCAACCTATGCCGCTGCATGACCTATACCCGAATCCGTCAAGCCGTGCGCGACGCCGCCACCGCTATGGGAGGCTCCGACAATGGCTAATTTGATTTCCCGCCTTACAGGCGCAGAGACGCAACCCCAGATGACCCGTCGTGGGTTCCTTGTCTCCATGACGGCCGTTGGCGTTGCATTCGGCTTCCCGCAGGCGTCGAACGCGGCGATGAACCCTGCGGTGCCGGATGGCACACCGGTCACGCCCAATGGCGACACGTTCGAGCCGTCGATGTGGTACTGGATCGACGCCGACGGTCAGGTCAACGTCAACATCATCCGCGCCGAGATGGGCCAACACGTCGGCACCGCCATCGCGCGTATTCTGGCGGACGAGCTGGAAGTCGCATGGGAAAACGTACACATCACCCATGTCGATACGGCCGAGAAATGGGGCCTGATGGTCACCGGCGGCAGCTGGTCGATCTGGCAAAGCTGGCCTGTCTACCGTCAAGCAGGGGCCGCTGGCCGGACCGCCTTGATCGAAGCCGCAGCGGCCAAATGGGGTGTTGATGCCTCGGGTCTGACCGCACGCGATGGTGCGGTGACTGATGGCACGCAAACCATCAGCTATGGTGATCTGGTGGCCGAAGGTCTTGACCGCAGCTTCACCGAAGAAGAGCTGGCAGCCCTGCCGCTGAAACCCCACGCTGACCTGCGCCTTGTGGGCCAGGACGTGCATCCGCTTGATCTGGATACGAAAACCACGGGTCAGGCGATCTATGGTCTGGATGCCAAGGTCGACGGGATGGTGTACGGCGTGCCGATGCTGCCGCCGACGCGCTATGGCTCCAAGGTGAATGCCGTGGACGATAGCGGTGCCAAGGACATCAAGGGCTACCTTGAAACCGTGGTGATCGACGACCCGTCGGGCACTGTGCCGGGCTGGGTTGTGGTGCTGGGCAAAACGCTGCACGCCGCGCGCACGGCGACCTACGAGATCAGCGTCGACTGGACCTCGGGCGAGACGGCGAATGTCTCGGAAGAGGATATCCAGGCGCGCTCGCGCGAGCTGATCCAGGGCGAGGAAGGGTCGATCCTGCACACAGAGCAGCCCGACACGACCGCTGCCTTTGATTCCGCCGCCGACATGCTCGAAGCCGAATACACCACGCAATCCGTGCTGCACTTCCAGATGGAGCCGGTGAACGCCACGGTCTTCCAGAACGCCGATGGTGTTTGGGAAACTCACGCGGGCAACCAGTGGCAATCGCTGATCCTACCCACGCTGGCCGCCGCTTTGGAAGTGCCCGCTGATAAGATCGTGATGCGCAGCTATATGCTGGGTGGGGGCTTTGGCCGTCGTCTGAACGGTGACTATATCGTGCCTGCCGCACTCGCCTCGAAAGCTGTTGGCAAGCCGGTCAAGCTGGTGTTCTCGCGCGAAGAAGACGCGCAATTCGACAGCATCCGGTCGCCGTCCGTGCAAAAACTGCGCATGGCGTTCGACGATGCCAAATCGGTCACGGGTATGGAACACCACGCCGCAGCCGGTTGGCCGACGCAGGTGATGGCACCGGGTTTCATGCCCAAAGGTGTCAACGAAGAACCCTATGACCCCTTTGCCATCGACGGTGCCGATCACTGGTACACGGTGGGTGCGCATCAGGTGCGGGCGATCTCGAACGATCTGGCGAATGCGACCTTCCGTCCCGGTTGGCTGCGGTCTGTCGGACCGGGCTGGACCAACTTTGCCGTGGAAAGCTTCATGGATGAAGCCGCGCATAAAGTCGGTGCCGATCCGCTGCAGTTCCGTCTGGATCACCTGAAGGCCGAAGGCATCAACGCGGGCTCTGCGCCCAATGCGGTTGGTGGGGCATCGCGTCAGGCCGCTGTTTTGCAGCGCGTGGCAGAGATGTCGGGTTATGGCAGTGCAGAGCTGCCCGAGGGCACCGCAATCGGTATTGCCACCACCTATGGCCAGTCGCGCAGCATGCCGACCTGGACAGCGGCGGCGGTCAAACTGGCGGTTGATCCTGAAACGGGCGCGGTCGATGTCCAGAAGATGTGGCTGGCGTTTGACTGCGGCACCGTGGTGGACCCCGACGGGGCGCGCGCACAATGCGAAGGTGCGGCGCTTTGGGGGCTGTCGATGGCGCTGCATGAAGGCACAAGGATCGAGAACGGCAACGTCATCGACCTGAACCTCGGGGCCTATACGCCACTGCGTCTGGCCGATGTGCCCGAGCTTGAAATCGACTTTGTCGAAAGCACCGAAGTACCCGTTGGTCTGGGCGAGCCCGGCACCACCGTGATCGCACCCGCGATTGCCAACGCGATCTTCAACGCGACGGGCGCGCGCGTGCGTCATCTGCCGATCACCGGCGATGCTGTGCTTGCCGCGATGAAGTCCTAAAAACAGAACGGGCGGGCGCAGTCATCGCGCCCGCCCGTTCTGACAAACCAAGTGCCCGCGGCTAATTCACATCCGTTTGGCACCGTTGCCCATATTTCCCGAAATTTGTTCGTTTTCCCAACGCGCCGCGCTGCTGCGCATCGCGCCGTTCTGCACAGCGTTTCGCGTGTGGCAGGCACCTTATCAGCTAAAACACAAAGGATGTGCCACGCAGGCCCCCAGAACGCGAAAAGCGCCCCCGAAGGAGCGCTTTTTCGTTTACCGCCAGCCACCTAAGGGGAAGTTGGCTCCGACGGTAGGGGCCGATCCCACGTGTATAACGTTCAGATACTAAAGAAAAAAATACCCTGACTCTGTTCCGATCGCGGTGTGACTCCGTGATGTGTAATACAACGTGTCACCAATTGTGCACTCCAGCAACAACTTTCTCAAAATGCCGGAAATGTGGTCATCGAGGTGTCCCGGGCAGCAGGATATCCTGCTGCCCGGCAACGACGTCAAAGGCCCAGCGCACTGACCATTTCGATGGCTGATTTCAGGTCCAGCGATGCTTTTAGTGACGTGCAAAACTTGCCCAGCGCACGACATTCATCGTTCAGAATCTTGATCTCGTGGGGGAGCACGGTTTCATACCACCCTTCGTGAGGACACCCTTCATCCCAGATCAAGCACCTTTCGCTGCCGTCAGCTACCCAACTCTTTGCAACTTCCAGTATTGTCTCGGCTTCGGTAAGGCATTCGCGCGAATACCAGTCTCCGAAGTCCAGCCTGCGATCCAGAATGAAGGCGCTTCTTCGAAGTATCGATGTTGAACGGTCATAGGCCGCGATTGCTGATAGCGAGGTCCGTGTCGAGGCGATCTGGGTTTGGACTTGGAAGAGGGACTGTTCCAGATCTGACCTATCGTTTGAGCTGATCATGCGGTCTCCTCCACCAGTGAGAGGCCTGCAGGCAATCCATATGGTATTGGCATATATAGACCGCTGCTGTGACACATGGCCGAAGTCGGTTGCGTCAGATCAAAAAATACCAAACAGCTACTGTGCAAATCGGGAATTGCTGAAGCGGGTTGATCGGTGCGGCGCAAAACCAGACAGCTAAAGCTGTGAAGCCGAAAAGGCATCATCAAACTGGAGGATCGCGTTGTATCGTAGTGTATCTGAGGTGCATGGGGCAGGGGCCCGTAAAGTCGATTCAGGGTTTCGATACCTGGGACAGAAATCCTGCAATCGAGAATGACACCAGAGGTTACCATAGCTGGATTAGGGATTGGCCCGTCTGGGTGACAAGACAGATTTAAATGTCGGGGGATATGGTACATATGCGTACTCCCGTTCTGCTCATCACAGGCTGTGATGAGTTACAAGTTTGCAACCTTTCCGTATTTTTTGCGTTGAATATTTCAGATGTCGTTTTGGTTTGTCTGTTTTAGTTCCGTGGCGAAAACTCAAACAAGCAAACCAGAAATGATATCGAATGGTGACATTCCCAAGCGTCTATATGACCCAAAGATAGCTCAGTCCTCGGTCTCGAATTCAATCATATCCGTCGCGCACCGTCTAAGTAGCCTGATGAATGCTTCTCGCTCAACTTCGAGCCCTCGCCGATTGTGTGTAGCAAAATAGTAGGGTGTGCGGATTTTGGGCTCGAATGGGTGCGATGTGATTGTGCCAGCTGGCCAAAGCCGAGCGCTAAACGGCTCGACGATCCCGATAGCTAAGCCTTGAGCGATTAACGAGTAGGCTGTTAATGATGTATCAACTTCATATGTATCGCTGAACGGTACGTTCATGTCCTCAAGGTTTTTAAAAACCTCGCTCCAGCTTGCAGGCCCGTCAGGTGTGATGCGTAGAATGTTTTCATCTGCAAGATCTTGCGTCCGGATGAGCTCTTTAGATGCCAGCCTATGCTGATGAGGGACAACACACACCTGTCTCACGTGGCCGATAAGTTCGCGCACGCTCCCCGGGATTTTCGGGATCTGCGCGCCGATGGCTATATCCACCGATGCGTTTTGCAGCCGAAGAATTATTTGGGATAGACGATGTGAATGTACGATAATTCTCACGTGAGGAAAACGTTGTTTGAACGATTTCACGACCGGTGGCATGAGCGTCGCCGCCAGCGAATGCGTAACTGCCACTCGAAGCACCTGAGCACCTTCACCACGGATATATTTGGCAGTATTTTCCAGTCGCTCGATACCCATAAAACTTTCTTCGACAGCTGCGAAGAAAGTCAGTCCGTTTGGTGTAGGGGCAAGCGTCCCTTGTTTTCTACTAAAAAGGCTGAAATTCAAGTCTGCTTCGAGATCTGATATAAGTCGGCTAACTGCTGGTTGGCTTATGTTCATTGATGCAGCAGCCGCTACCATCGAGCCGCCTGTCATCACGTGATTGAATGCTTCAAGTTGTCTAAACTTCATGAATACCAAAATAACATACGGTTATATCTTATCAAATAAAATAATTTGATAAGATACCAGTCGTCGCGCATTCATATGATCCATACCATGGGAGAATGACGTGCTTACTGCAGAAAACAGTTTTTCAGCTAACTACGATACTGCGCGTCGTCGCCTTGTGCATGCTGCTAAATGCAAGGGATTGGACCATCAGGCTATTATGCACCCTCAGCAGGACGTAGATCTACCAGATGCAGTAGTCGACGTTATCCGCATCGGGCCCCGAAATGCGCGTAAAGTGCTGTTTGTCACATCTGGTGTACACGGCACCGAGTTAACTGCTGGTTCTGGCATCCAGCTGCAGCTAATGGAAAACTTTGTCGGTGCATTACCTAACGACTGTGCAATGGTATTGGTTCACGCTGTCAATCCGGTGGGTTGCGCTCGTCTGTCTCGGACAGACGAGGACAACGTTGACCCCAACCGGAACATGGTAGCCTCGTTCGAGGACCTCCCTGACAACCCGGATTATGAAGCCTTGCACGACGCACTTTGCCCGATGACATGGACAGCAGATCTCAAAAAACGGGATTATGACCTACTTCAATATGTCGAAAAGCACGGCGAAAGCGCTTTGGTGCAAAATGTTCTGAAAGGGCAGCATAGCCATCAAGATGGATTGTTCTTTGGTGGGACCGCGGAAAGCTGGACAGTGAGCAACTTGACCCAGATCGTGCGCGATCACGGGCAGGGCGCGGTGCAGCTGGGTATCATCGATCTGCATACCGGTGTCGGTCCATATGGATTCGGCGAAGTAATGCGGATGGACAAGCCACCGATAGCGGGCTCCGAGTGGGAGAAAATCGGCAATCTGGTATGCGACGTTCTGGACCGTGTAGAAGTGCGGATACCTCCAATCAAGATTATCATGGAATACGGTACATATCCGTTCGACCGCGTACTGAATAATTTGCGTGCCGACAATTGGCTGCGCTATCACGGTTCGATCCACACCCCACAAGGTCGCGGGATCAAAAATGACCTTCAAGATGCTCTGTTTTCTGATGATCCCAAGTGGCTTGCGGACATTTCTCGACAAGGCGTCGACGTTTGCCATCAGGTCTTAAACGAGATGGCGCAAGTCGACGAAGTCACCCGCCGTTTCGAGCAGAAGATCTCTGATGCCAAATCCCCCAGCACTGTCTTTCGGCATCTCGAAGATGCAGCAAAGCAGTATGTCGGTGTAACGCTGTTTACCGTTATGGATTACGTGGAAACTCGGAACATGGGGCGCCGTTGCTACACCAGTAACCCCGAGAGTTATCCTGCTTCAGGGTGGATCAAGCTGAATGACAATAATTGGTTTGACCAGGTTATACGCAAACGGAAAACCTATGTGGCTAACGATCTCGACCAGATCAAGAGAGATTTTGCTGACGCGGACCTTATCGCCAGCCTTGGATGTGGCTCGATCGTCAACCTGCCGCTGATCCAGGATGGGCGCATCATTGCGACCGTCAACCTGCTCAACACTGCAGGATTTTTTAACAACCAGAGGCTTGAAGACGCACATCGTTTCCTGCTGCCGTTGGCACGTATGGCTTACTTTGCGTCTATCGGGCTCGATCAACAAGAACCAACAACGGAGTAACGCTATGATCTTTTCAACCAGTGCGCGTATTGTAGCAGCTGCTTTTGCAGCTACTGCGGCCTTGCCCGCAATCGCCGAAACAACGTTCAATTTGGCCAACGAATACCAGGACACGACGTTTGCAGCTGTCGCCGACAAGTTTTTCATCGAGCGGGTCGCAGAGTTGACCGAAGGGTCGGTCAAGATTGATTATTACCCTGGTGGCTCGTTAGGTTTCAAATCGGTTGATCACTACGATTCCGTTGGAGATGGTGCGATTGATATTGCTGATACATACATCGGCCAATTGTCCGGGATAAACCCCGTATTTAGCCTACCATCCATGCCGTTCCTCGCCACTACCAAGGACAAGGCACTCGCGTTGGAAGCTACACTACGACCTCACTATGACACCGTGTTCGGCGACGCGAACCAGATGTATCTATTCAGCACACCTTGGCCTCCCTCTGGCATCTGGACCGGCGAAGCACTCGATGCTCCTGCAAGTTTAGAAGGTATGAAAATCCGCGTGGCAGATGTTACATCAATGCAAACCTTCAAAGAAGCGGGAGCGAACCCTTTGCAGATCAGCTGGGCTGACGTAGTGCCACAGCTTTCCGCTAATGCGATCGATGCCGTAATCTCATCGGCTGAAGGAGGTACGAATATCAAACTTGGTGAGTTCCTGCCTTACTATACAGCTGTCGATTACGTTATTCCCGTAAATGTCGTGCATATGAATCTGGATGCCTACGGCAGCCTGACCGAAGCGGAGCAAGATGCGATCATGCGGGCTGCGGCTGACACCTCCGAGTTCATATGGGACAAGTTGGAAGAGCGGCTGAGCAATACCTATGAAGATCTGGCCGCGCTGGAAGTTAACGTACAGCGCGAACCTAATTCGGAGTTGATGGCGACGCTGGAAAACGCAAGTGCCGGTGCTTTGGATGAGTGGCTGGAGAAAATGGGCCCTGATGGCCGCGCTATCTTGGACACCTACGCTTCGAAAGTGAAGTAATTCTGCATATAGGTGGCCCTGGCCTACTCAGAGCCACCATTTTGCACTTCATATAAGGAAGTTCCTGACAATGGTCCTGTTTCTTGGCCTCTACGCACGGCTTACCAAGCGATTATCTGATGTTGCCGCTCATTTTGCCATGCTCGCAATTGTTCTCATGGCAGTTCATATCCTGATCGAAATTGTCCTTAGAGCGGTTTGGTCGACCTCAACCTTCGTTATGGATGAATTTGTCGGCTACGAAGTCGCTGCCATGACCTTTTTGGGTTTGGGAGCAGCTCTGGATGACAAGGTTCTCCTAAGGGTCAATATCTTGCTATTGCCTTTGAAGGGCTGGACGCGTGCGATTGCAGAGATCCTGAATGCTGTCGTCGCATTAGCTGTATTTGGCTTTGTGTCCTTTTTCCTCATCCGACAGATGGTCCGTAGCTATCAGCGAGGAACCACGTCGATTTCCATACTCGAGGTACCAATATGGATACCGCAAGGGCTGGTGGTCCTTGGCTTACTGGTATTCTGCCTACAACTGACGGGTCTTATCGCCCAAGCGCTCCATACCCCCGAAGACGTAGAGTGAGGTGTTACCATGGGTCCTTATGAAATAAGTGTATTCGTTCTTCTGCTTCTTGTCGTCACACTTGGCTCCGGAATCTGGATCATGGCTTCACTGGTCATCGTCGGATTGGTTAGTCAATTTATCATCGCCGATTTCAGCTTCGTTAAGATGGGTACGATCTCTGCAACGATTATTTCGCGAAATTCAATGTCATGGGAGCTGTCGGCGATACCGCTATTTATATGGATGGGTGAACTTCTATTCCGGACTCGCCTGTCCCAATCCATGTTTGAGGGGTTGGCACCTATTGTAAACCGTATCCCAGGCCGTCTGCTACATACCAGTGTTCTCGGTTCAACAATGTTCGCGGCAGTGTCAGGATCAAGCGCTGCGACTACTACCACAGTCGGGCGCATCACGGTTGGCGAGTTGTTGGGGCGAGGGTACGATAGGGCTCTGACTACAGGCTCACTGGCTGGGGCCGGCACTCTGGGGCTTCTAATCCCACCGTCTATTATTCTTATTATCTACGGTGTCATTTCTGAGGTGTCGATCATACGCTTGTTCGCGGCTGGCGTGCTGCCTGGGCTGCTAATCGCGGCGCTGTATAGTGGGTACATCGTAATTCGCGCAGTCATTAACCCGGATATAGCTCCTAAGCGAGACATAACCTATTCAAAGCGTGACCTACTACTCGCAGCTCGCAAGTTGCTCCCTGTCATAATTCTGATGGTTGTTATTCTCGGCGCTATATATTCGGGTATCGCAACGCCTTCCGAGGCTGCTGCTATTGGGCTTGCAGCGACCATTATAATAACTTTGGTGCTTCAGCAGCTGAGCTGGATTATTATTTATGATTCACTCAAGAGTGCGGTGTAAAACGCGGAGCAATATTGGGCCACGGAAGCGGCTGCGTTTTGCAGTTGTAGCGGAGTAAAAGTCCGCCAGTTTGTGCCCTTCGTTTATGCGGAGGGCGGGAGATGTATTCTGTGGATAT
>Ga0181375_1000038_pt1 | contig 96999 bp, 95 predicted proteins | sample LowvirmetaG_FD_130090 | JGI IMG/M metagenome (GOLD analysis project Ga0181375, IMG submission 130090) | Marine viral communities from the Subarctic Pacific Ocean - Lowphox_11 viral metaG | ecosystem: Environmental > Aquatic > Marine > Oceanic | place: Subarctic Pacific Ocean | collected 2015-12-09 | reverse complement strand
GGACAGGCGCGGCAATAAAGGCGGCAGGCGCGCCATGAGACGGGGCATATGTCGAAAAATCTGAAAAATAGACCTGAGGGCCGGTGGCATCCAGCGCGGCTTTGACCGCGGCTCCAAGGCCGGTATCGGCGTATTCGCCATCAACAAAATTGGTTGCGAAGTCCTGTTCTTTTAAAACAGAGTAAATCAAATCACCTGTCAGAGAGAACACGAAGACATCGGAATAGCCTTTGTCCTCCACCAGCTTTCGGAAGTAGCTGTGATAGAGCTTATGAACCTGACTGTAGGCTGATCCATCTTCGGCGTAATCGAGTGCTTGTTTTTGACCGATTTCATTCGGATTGCCCTCAATATACCATTTTTTCAAATGTTCGGTTTGATCGCCGTCTAATGTCTCCCATGCTTCTCCAAAACCGCGAAGGGCCGAAATCACGGTTGGGTTTTCGGTCTGACTGCTCAGGTCAATGTCGACACTGTTCAACCATGCTTCTAGTTCGAGTGTGCGCGCTTCAGCCACGGTCACAAGGGCCTCTTCGGCCTCAGTGAGCAACGAACTTGATGCGTTGCGATAGGCCACCATATTTGCGATCGCGATGGTGACAATAGTCAGTCCGATCATGATCGCCGGGAGTTTTTTCGCCAGCTTGATCCGCATAATATACTTCATTTCATTTCTCCTGGCCTCGTCTTCACGCCCTTATTCAATGGCTGTGGTCTTGAGCAGATTACGGTCATGAAACGGGCACAGTTGCCCTACACCCGTTGATGGATGCCTCGAAGAAATGAAGATTCGTTTAAGTCGCCCTGTTTTGCGTCACACAATCCATAGAATTTTATGGAATCACCGGCATAAGCGCGGGTCAAAATCGTAAAAACCTTTACAGTTCAATGCCAAGGCGCGCGCAACCGCCGTTTGGCCGATATCACCGGCTTTTCGGAGACAGGCGTACAAAAGTTTTTCGCTGAGTTCCAAAACCTCTGCTTCATTAACCTTTTGATAAAGGTATTAATGGAAAATTAAGCACAGATACTCAGCCACAACCCCCGCACGCATCACGCAACAGGGCTGGTCCCCGCAAATACATAGGGTTTCCATCGCAAAACCATCCTCTCAAAAAGAAGCCCCCGTGAAAAAACATAGTGACGTGCATGAGACCAAATTGGCCCGTACCAAACAGAGGTGGCGGATCGGCCTGTCACCGTTCGTGCTGTGCCTCGCGGCCGTCCCAGGTGCCATCCTGATCAGCGAAACCGTGATCCTCTTGGCGCATATGCCACAAACGGTCCTGCCCGGATGGGGAACCATGCACCCCACCACCCTTGTCATGTTTTATGTCCTCGGTGGCTCTTTGATCTTGCAAAACCTAAGATGGGAGCGCGGCCAGCCCCCCAATTCTTGGTTCCTCTATGGAACGGCTGCGCTTTTGGCCCTTTTGATCTTGCGTTTAGCCGACCTGCAAGGCCGCCCCATCGCCGGAACCCTGCCTTTGATCGGCGGTTTGACGGACCCACGCCATGTCAGTCTGGCCTCTTTGATTGGCTCTGGCGCACTCTCCATCGTCCCACTTTTCAAACTCGCAGCCTGGCTCAGAGCCTGGACCGTTCTGGCCCTGTGCATCACGGTTTTCGGCATGGCCTTTGGCCAATTGGCACAACAGAGCATCCCCCTCAAAAACCACGTTTTTCTGGAACTCAACCCCGGCGAAAGCCTCGTGCTTTTGTGCCTCACAGCACTGGCGCTCAACGTGTCTGCAGCCCGACCGCTGCTGTATCATCCCAAAACTCCGCGCACCAACCTGTTGATGTGGGGGCTGTTTGTGACAATCTGTCTGCGCTTCGTGCTGGACCTGAATTTCCTGACCCTCTCCACCTTCCATTTACCGTTTTTCGTCGTCTCGTCTCTGCTCCTGTGCTTTGTCTGCGAAAGGGGCTTTAGACCGCTCGAACTCCAAGGCATCGCCGCCGCGTTGACACCACACCCCCAAAGCGCCGGATCGACGTTTCAAAACAACGATACTGCATCAAAAGACACTGCATCGGATGAGGCTCACGGCCCCACCACCGAGCTGAACCGCAACAGTCGGCTCTATAAAATGACCCTCGAAGAAGGCCCTGCCTTGCTTTTGGTTCAGGACGCCCGCCGTTTGACCCTAAACGTCGCCCCCGCCCTGTGTGACAGTCTGGGCTATGACCGAGCGGATTTGCTTGGTCACGACATTGCCGATTTGACCTCCCCCAACACCCGCAGTTTTGTCGATCAGATGCGCGCGCTTGGCGATGGTGTCACACCGCCAGGCAATAAGGTTCTGGAATTTACCACCAAGTCCGGCAAAATTCGTAAAATGACGGCGCAACGACGGATCATTGACCCGAACGCGCAGGGCGATCAGCCCAAATATGTGATCCTGTTGACCGATGTGACCGAACTCGAAGCACAGCGCAGCCTGACCGAAACCTTGCTCAACCGAAACGCCGCCATTGTCCTATCACAGGACCGCGATTGGCGTCTGCTTTCCGTCTCCGATGCATGGAGCGCGCATTTTGGCTACTCGCGCGAAGAAACCCTCGGACGCGATCTGATCGACTTTATGCCGGCGGAGGATCAAGCGTTGTCCAAATCCTTTAGGCGGCATCTTCTGGCCAATACCCGCGACAAGGAAACCATATCCAATACCCTGACTTTGCTTACAAAATCAGGAGAACCCCGGATCGTTGAGCTGCGCAGCGTGATTGAAGAAAACGAAGATCGCTGGCTCAACATCATCATGGTGATCGACATCACCGAAATCTCTGTGGCGCGGCAAAAACTGGAGCATTTGGTCGCCCATGACGAATTGACCGGCCTCTATTCCCGGCGCGGCTTTAACAGCCGGTTTGCCGACAGCAAGCGCAAACAGGATGTCGATGTGTTTTTGATCGACGTCGATCATTTCAAAAGCGTCAATGACGCGTATGGCCACGAGACCGGCGACGAATTGCTGCGCAAAGTGGCCGGGGTTCTCAAAGACAAAACCCGCACACATGGCTGCGCTTCACGGATTGGTGGCGAAGAATTTGCCATCATCCGCACGGCCACACAGGGCTGCCCCAACCGTAAATTTGCCGAAGATCTCGCCCGCGCCATCTCTGAGACGGCCGTGACCACCGCCTCTGGCCCGATCACGCGCACCGTGTCCATCGGCGTGGCGCGGTTGACACAAGACATGCGGTTGGAGGACGCGATGAAATGGGCCGATTGGGCCTTGCGCGAGGCCAAAGAAGGCGGGCGCAACCGCATTGTGATCGCCGACGAGGGCTTTTCACAAAAGCTGCGTGACGATGGCAAACTGACCACCCACCGCGACATCATCAGCGCCCTCGAAGCGGGCGAGATCAACAAATATGTACAACCGATTTGGGATGTCACGCGCGCAGAAATCGTGGGGTTTGAGGCTTTGATGCGCTGGCAACGGGCCTCGGGCGAGGTGGTGTTGCCGCGTCAATTCCTGCCTCAGTTGCAAAATGTGGTGCTTGCGGAAGAATATGCCCATATTCCATCGCGCATCCGGCGCAGCCTGTTGAACACGCTCACAGCCTGCCCCGGCACCTATATCTGTTTTAACACGCGATTGGAATCATTGGGCTTTCAAGGCGCGGCGCAGGCGATTTTACGCGAATTCGAACCGCTTTGTGAGCTGTCGCATAGTATCGTTTTGGAAATCGGCGAACAGGCCATCACCGACCGGATCGACATGGATCAGGTGATGGTGGAAATCGCCATCCTGCGGGCGCGCGGCATTCGTGTCGCCTTGGATGATTTTGGCAAAGAGGGCTCAAACCTCAACCGCCTCACCCATTTGCCGATCGACATCGTCAAAATCGACAAATCTCTCATCGACAGGATCGTCATCGACCGCCGCTCGCGCGAGGCGTTGCGTTCGATCGCCCGGCTCGCAGAGGCGTTGGAATTCGAGGTCATTGCCGAGGGCGTCGAAACCGAAGCCCAACGCGATATGTTGCTTGATCTCGGACTGCATCTGCATCAGGGCTTTCTCTACGCCCGCCCGATGAGCGCCGAGGCCGCCAACGCGCTTTACACCACACACAAATACAAAAATCAGCCCCCTCAGGACCTGATCTCGACGCTCTAAAGCGCCGGTCACGGTCCCGCAAGGCATTGGCGAGATGCGACCAGTTGGCCAGTTGATCTTGTCCGTTCGTTCCGCGACGCTGTGCGTACGATTTCTCTTTCCCATCGACGTGGCCCAGATGCTGCGTCCAAAACCGCAGAGACCCATGCGCGCATTTCGGCACATGTCCACCGCCGTGAAACCGGGCCATCTCGCCCGGACGGTCGCGATGTTTGCCATGCTGCTGCAAGTGCTGTTTTTCGCCGAACATGCCGGAGAAAGCGCTGTGCGCGCCATGGGACATGCGGCACCGGGAGAGAAAATCGGCTTTCTCGAAATCTGTACCGGAGAAGGTATCGTCTTGATCCCGGTGGGCGCTGTCCCTTCGCCCACCACGGGTCCTGCACAGGGTCAAAGCCATGGCCCGTCCGGGTCGTCTTCCTCCTCAAGCTGCGCGGTTTGCGTCTCTGCCAGCGCATGTGGATTTGACACCCCGGAGCTGACGGTCTCGCTTGCCCTGCCTTTTGCTGCGGTCCATAACCTCCCGTCCATTGACGCGCCCGCCGCCATTGTGGTGCTGCGGCTGTTGTCCGACGGGCCGATCCGCGCCCCACCCTTGCTCGCCTGATCCTTTTGGATCTATCGCCTTTGGGGCCAAGCCCACGGTGCTGTCGATCTTCGACCTCTGTGGCGTTGCGGAACTGCCGTGGGTCGAGCAACCGGAGCAGGTGTTCGACTGAGCTTCGTCCAGTCTGATTTTTCAACAAACGCCCGACGTTCGTGGTCGTGGCTTATGCAAGCAGCTGCGCGCTAGGCTCCAAGTACAGAAGATGGTTGCAAGCTTTTGTTTCTACGTCCGGTTGGCAAAAGCAAGGGCTCTAATGGAGGCGCACGAGTGCCTAATTATGGCTGGGAGTTTGATGTCGATGAATGATCTCCGCCGCGTCGGAGGACGCTCGTACTTCGTAGCAAGCCCACTCTTGCCAGATAGGGTCATCCGGGTCGCCTAATCGGTCAGTGCGAGTTGCGATGGTCTGGAAAGGTTGGAGTTGAAGATGTTCGGACATCGCCTTCAGATTTCCATCGTCAAAGGATGACAGTTGATTATCGAGTAGCAGTAGGGTTGGTTGATGCCGAGCACGGGCTCGCGCTAAAGCCGTAGCGAACTCGAGAAGAACTTTCATTCTTTCGCTACCGGACAAACCAGAGAACGTGATCCCTCTAATGCCACCATGCCGCAAAATCACTTCGGTCTGCGTGCTCGAATAGTGTTCCTCGCCTTCTTTGTCTTCGAAAAGCAATTTAGGCTCGTCATAAAAGTCGAGATATTTTCCCCAAGAAGTTCCATTGCTCTCAATCTCGGGTATCAAATTGCGAACTTCGGCGGAGCGGATTCGAAGGGCCTTCGCGAGCAGATCGTGATCTTCGAGCCTATTTTCATCACGCATCGACTTCTGAAGGGTCCGGATCACATCTTCACGGACATGAACGATCTGGATTCCGTTTCTTGCTTCAGGACCAGGTAGATCATTACAGAAATATTTGGGGCCACCGGACTCTATCAGTATTTTCAAGGTGAGAGGGGTAGGAAAAAATACTTCTACTGTAATGATATTCTTCTGCCCGTTTTGAATCCACCTACTCGGCAAATCGTCACCCAAGGTGGCGGCAACCCATTCAAGGACCGCTGACTTGCCAAGGGCTGGACCAGTGAGCAAGGTCGCCTTCCCAAGATGGAAACCACTTTCAGGCTTGAACAGCACGCTCTTCTGTACCGTTATTCTGTGAATCCAGCCTTTGGTTGATTGGTGGCCACCGCGCTCTGACCTAAGTCGTTCCTCTTGAAGTTCCTTCCATGAAAGCAGCAAGGAGGCGGGGAAAGCCGCGCCCTCATTCGTATCGATGAGCCGACCGTGGGTTGCACAGGCCCACACACCGTTACTAGCGCTACGGAGCTCTTCGGGCGTCAGACCACCTTGACCGCGGGGGCCATTTTTAGCCGCGCTGAAGATGTGACAGGCGGTGCCCGTGCTTGCCGTTTGATCAGGGCTTGCCCCGGGACCCTGCGTTGGAGTTACGCAATCTGGAACGATGCAGCGAAAGTTGGCTCGTTTCGCAATTGTCTCCTTTGTTCCCGCTTTGAACTCAGTTTGATCACCATAGGCCAAGATTTTGTCTCCGGTTGCGTCATTTGTAGCAATAGGGCTCAAGCGAATTGAAGATGGTTCGCGAGGTAGTTGAAGTATTTATACACGCACGAAACAGGGTTTTCATAGCAAGACGATTTGCTTCCGTCTTTCGAATGGAAGGGATCCATCAACAGATGTCTTCGGCCTGAATTCGACCTGAATCTGCCGCCCGGGAACCGCCACTGCTCGAGGTCACCTCTTCAAAACCTTAGGCGCCCCTGACTATCCCCAAGAGCCACTGTGTTGCCCCTTAGTATCTGCGGTTCTTGAGCGCCAGCCGTGCCGGATTTTTTCATCAGGGAGTGGGCAGTCGGTGAATGGGTTACCAACCCAAGAAATCCGCCACTTTACGCTGGTCTCTCAAGCAACGCGCCTACCGTTTGTTCTAGTTAAGTTGCCATTGACGTCGTTCGGATCGCGCGATTGGGTTTTGGCGAGGGTCGAAAAAAGGCCGTTGAAATGTAACGGGGAAACGAGGCCGAACCGGAACGGGCGAGGTTCGCACAAACTGAGACTGAGGGCCATTCTGAGCCTGAGCCCGGCCAGGCGGTGCGTCTATGAGGTTCGGTCAGTTCCCGCAAACCCCTTCGATAACACGGAAAAATCCGTGCCCATTAGGGCGGTGTCACTGATTTTCAATGGGGATTGTGGCGGACAGACAGGGATTCGAACCCTGGAGACGGTTCCCCGCCTACACACTTTCCAGGCGTGCGCCTTCGACCACTCGGCCACCTGTCCGTGGAGCGCTCAATAGCGCGAAGCGCGCGACCTATGCAAGACCTGTTGCTATATTTTCTCAAAGAAAAATGCAGCGAAGGAAAACAAGCCACGCAGGCAGGCCATTTTTGTAAAAACAAAGGCTTGGAGGCGCCTGTCGAGGCGCTAAATCGGGGTGTTTAGTCAAGAACGATGGTGACACGCCGGTTCATCCGGCCTTTTTTCTCAATCTTGCCAAAACGAATGCGCCCAATCTCAGAAGTCCGTGCCACATGGGTGCCGCCGCAGGGTTGTAGATCGACCTGATCCGCCCCCTGCCCGATCCGTACCAAGCGCACCCGGCCCTGCCCGGTCGGCGGCATCACCGACATGGTTTTGACAATCGACGGGTCGGCCAAAAGCGCCTCATCGGTGATCCAATCGTCCGTGACCACCAAATCACGTTCGATCAAGGCGTTGAGCGCGTCTTCGAGCGCCTGTTTGTCGGCGGGCGGCGCGTCCATGGCAAAATCCAGACGGCCTTTCTCGGCACCGATGGAGCCCCCCGTGACCGGCAGAGGAATGACAACCGACAACAGGTGCAGCGCGGTGTGGATGCGCATGTGACGATGGCGGCGGACCCAATCGAGCCGTTGGATCACTTTGGTGCCAACCTCCGGCATTGGCGCGGGTTCGGCGGGCACAAGAACGATCTCGGCCCCCTCGCCCTTCACGGTCGTGGCAATCGCAAGCCCAGTGTCGCCCCAGATCAATCGCCCGCTGTCGCCCGGCTGCCCGCCGCCAGTGGGGTAAAAAATCGTCTGGTCCAAAATCACCCCGCCCTCGGGCGTATGCCCGGTGACCACGCCTTCGATGTCCTGAAGATAGGCATCTTCGCGAAAAAGCGGTTGCGTCATGTGCTGTCTCCGTCTGCCTCGCCTGCCCCGTCGCCCGCCTCAAAGTCGCTCGGCTCAATCGCCGCGATCTCGGCCTCTGTGGTGGCCTCTGTGGTGGTCTCTGTGGCGGCCACGGTCCCGGCCCGGCTGCGCGGGGTCAGCGCCTCGGGATTGCGCAGCCAAATGTCACGTTGGGCAAAGGGAATTTCAATGCCTTCTTCGCCAAAGCGGCGGGCGATCTCATGGTTGATGTCGTTTTTCACCGCCACGATAAAGGTCACATCGCGCAAGATCGCACGGATTTCAAACTCCAACGCATCGGCACCGAAATTCAGAAACAACACCTGTGGCGGTGGGTTGACCGAGACCATCGGTTGGGCGTTGGCAATTTCTTTGAGGATCGTTTCAACCTTGCGCGTGTCGGTGCCATAGGCCACGCCGACGGGGACGATGACCCGGCCAATCATATTGCCGCGGGTGTAGTTGGTGACCTGATTGGAAATCAAATCGGCGTTGGGGACGATGACATCGGTGCGATCAAACGTCTCGACCCGGGTCGAGCGCACGGAGATGTCGCGAACATATCCCATCTGGCCGCCCACCTCGATCCAATCGCCCTCCGAAATCGGCCGTTCGATCAAGAGGATGATGCCGGACACAAAGTTCTGGACAATGTTCTGTAGGCCAAAACCGATCCCGACGGAGAGCGCACCGGCGACAATCGCCAGCGCCGACAGGTCGATCCCGGCCGAGGTGATGGCAAAAATCGCGGATAGGAACACACCGATATAGCCGACGCCCGCGATGATGGCGTTTTGGCCGCCCTTGTCGAGCTGGGTCTTGGGCAGGACGGCGGTGGACAACGCGGTTTTCAACAGCCGCGTCGCCCCAAGGCCAAAGGCAAAGACCAGGATCAGCGTCAAAAACACCGACACGGACAGATCAACCCCGCCAACCGGCACACCTTCGCGCATCCGGGCCCAAATGTCCCAAAGCCGTTCTTTGCGCATGCCCCAAATCAACGCCAGAACCGGCAGGGCCGCGAGGCTGAGAGCAAAGGTCAAAAGCACCGGGACCAAACCGTCGCCCTCATCATACTTTTGGCGGGTGATCAGCGCATAGACATCAGAGGCCAAACGCGACAGCACGGTCAAAAGCGCCAAAAGCGCCAATGACATCACGGTCGGATAGACCGCAGATACCGCCGCCGACATATAGCCAACACCCCCCAACAGCACCACGGCCACAGCCACGAGCCGCACCAGACGTGCAACGAGATTGGACAGAAGCGCGGTGAACCTTTGCGGCCCCGCCTCGTCTTCGGTCTCGTCCCCCTCAGAGGGGGTCGGGGCTTGCGAGGCTTTGCGTAAAATCAACGAAAACCGATAAAGGGAAATCGCGGTCAGCACCACCAAAGGATAGGACAGAACCGCTCGGGTGTCGTCGCTATAGCCATCCAGATCGGCCAACTGGGTCAAGGTGACGTGCACCGCAATCATCACCGCCATCAAGGCGGCATGCCCGGCCATCTCGGCGCGCTGACCGTTTGTCAGATCAAAAATAGGCCGATCATGCCCGCCCGCATAAAGTGTACGCCCGACGACCCAGCGCGAAATGAAATAGGACAGGCCAACGGCGGTCACCGCATTGAACAAAAGGACGCCACGCGGCCCCAAAAGCCCGGACGCCTGAGCCCCGGCGGAAATGGCCACAAGCCCAAGGACAGGGGCGATGATTTGCGACAATGAGGCGATAAACCCGGTCACGCCCTGCCCGGCAACCCCGACAAAACGCGATCGGACAAAGCCGGTGAACTGTTCGGACCAATAGCGCCCGCGCGCCACCAAAACCAACGCGATCACCAGATAAAGCAACAGTGTGGCGGCATTGGCTTTGAGTTTGGCAATCCCGGTTTCGGAACGGGCATTGTCCAAGATCGTGGTCCATGCGGTCACGCCCGTTTGGGTGATCGCGGCCACCGCTTCGGGCCATAATGTGGGATTGATCGGAGAGCTGCCCAGTTTCATCAAGGCGTCGGTTTGGCGCGAGGTCAGTTCGGAATCGATCTCTGAAATCAAACCGTTGGCACGGGTATAGGCCTCTTCGGCGGATTTGACCGGGGCCTGTGCCGCCTCCAATTGCGACGTGAGGTCTTTGCGCCGCTTGGCGATCTCGGGTGCTTCGGTTTCGCCCTCGGCGGGTGCCGCCCCCAAGGCCGCGATCTGAGCCTTGAGCGTGTCGATCCGCGCACTGTTGGTGCTTTGGGCGTTCGAGAATTGCGTGCGCCACCCCACCAACTCATCGCGCAGGTTTTCCAATGTGGCATTGGCCGTGCCTGTGTCTGCCAATTGCTTTTCGGCGGCACTGGCTTGGCTCGCCCAGGCTTTATAATCTGGGGCTGCAATCTCCTGCGCGCTGACGCCATGCGGCAGCGCGAGGGAGAGGATTAAAAGAAGGCGGGCAAATATGCGTGTGATCATACACCTTCATATACGTCAGGCAGATCGCGCGGTCCACGGTCCAGCCACTGCGGCACCGGAAGATTTTTTTCCTTCAAAAACTCCGGGTTGAACAGTTTCGACTGATAGCGCGTGCCATAATCGCACAGCACAGTGACGATCGTGTGCCCCGGCCCCATCTCGCGCGCCATTTGCATCGCGCCCGCCACGTTCACGCCGGAGGAGCCGCCAAGGCACAGCCCCTCATTCTCCAACAGGTCAAACACAACCGGCAGCGCCTCTTCGTCGGGCACCTGATAGGCATAATCCGGGGTGAAGCCTTCGAGATTGGCGGTGATGCGGCCCTGACCGATGCCCTCGGTGATCGAACTGCCTTCCGAGGTCAGCTCGCCGGTTTTATAGAAACTATAAAGAGCCGCCCCCATGGGATCAGCGATGCCGATTTTCACGCCCTTGGGCTGCAAAGCCAAGCCCACGCCCGCCAAAGTGCCGCCCGATCCAACCGCACAGATAAAGCCGTCAACCTGACCGCCCGTCTGTTCCCAAATCTCGGGTCCGGTGGTTTCAATATGGGCCTGACGGTTGGCGGTGTTGTCGAACTGATTGGCCCAAATCGCACCGTTGGGTTCGCTTATGGCAAGCTCTTCCGCCAAACGACCGGAATAGCGCACATAATTGTTCGGATTCTTATAGGGGGCGGCGGGGACCTGAACCAATTCAGCGCCTGCAAGCCGCAGCATGTCTTTCTTTTCCTGCGACTGGGTTTCCGGGATCACGATCACGGTTTTGAACCCAAGAGCGGACCCCACAAGCGCCAAACCGATGCCGGTGTTGCCCGCCGTGCCCTCGACAATCGTGCCGCCGGGTTTCAACAGGCCCTTCGCCACCGCATCTTGGATGATGTAAAGCGCCGCGCGATCCTTGACCGATTGGCCCGGATTCATGAACTCGGCCTTGCCATAAATCTCACAGCCTGTGGCCTCTGACGGGCCATTCAGGCGGATCAACGGCGTGTTGCCAATGGTCTCAATCAGATCGCGTTTGATCGGGGAAGGCGCAGACATGTGTTTCGTCCTTTTATCTCAAGTGTTTCGCGAAAAACCTGCGGCACAGATTTGCGCGAAAGACTATAGCAGTCCCTGAATGTGTAGAACGCGCATTCCCCGAACTCAAGCCTCGCGCCATCAGTCAGGGAGCCTGTTCGCACTTTTGCCGCTCCTACAGAACACACGTTTCTCACGTCGGGCCATCTCCTAAACGCTCACATCCGCGATCAGGCTGAAAGGCGTGGTTCCAGACGGAGCCAAATCCCGTCTTTCGAGCGCACGGTCAGATGCGCCACGGGCATCGGCGTTTTGTCCGTCACCGCTGTGATGCGATAGGCGCGTGCCATCATGGCCAAAAGCAATGGCCCCTCGACCATGGCAAACCCCGCCCCGGTGCAGACCCGCGGGCCGGAAGAGAACGGAATAAACGCATCGCGCAGACATTGCTTGCCGTTCTCGGTTTTGAACCGATCCGGGTCAAAGGCGTCGGGGCGGTCCCAAAACCGTTCGTGCCGCCCCAAATGCCAGGGCGACAACACGATCTGCGCGCCTTTGGGCACATCGCGTTCGCGGAACCGCACCGGGCATTTGGCCTCCCGCACCATCATCGGCACCGGCGGGTAGAGCCGCAGCGTTTCGCGGAACACATCCTTGGTAAAACGCAATTTCGAGAGATCCGAGAACGTCGGTTGATCGCCAAATGCCGCACCCTCTGCCGCGACCCGGTCCTGCACCTGCGGGTTGGCGGCCAAAAGCCAAAGCGCCCAAGCCAGCGCAGACGCCGAGGTCTCATGGCCCGCAAGAAAGAAAATCGCCACCTGATCGACCATCTCAGCGGTATCAAACCCCTGCCCCGTGACCGGGTCTTTGGTGGTCATGATCTTGGTCGCCAGATCATCAGGCGCCTGCCCCGCTGCGATCTCGGCCTGTCGCGCGACGGTCAGATCGGTGATCAAACGGCGGATCGCCTTGGCCCCTTGGCGGGTGTGTTTGCGATGAAACCGCGGCATCCATTTCGGCAGCGGTACAAAGGCCGCGATGTTGAGGATCGGTTGGGCGCGTTGGTAGGCTTGGAATTCGTCAAACACGTCGCGCGCGACATGGTGGGTGATCGGGATGGAAAACAAGGTGCGAAAAATCACATCCGCCGCCGCATGCGAGGCATGGGGTTCGATGTCAAACGCGCCGTGCTCTGTGCTCAGACGCTCGACCATGCCCCGCCCCGCCGCCAACATCGCCGGAAACGTGTCTTTGAGCCGCCCGCCTTCAAAGGCCGGGTCAATGATCCGGCGCTGCCGCAGCCAGGTCTCGCCATTGGTCAAAAACACCGAATGGCCCAAAAGCGGTCGCAACCCCTCGGCAATGCGCGCCGATTTTGGAAAATTCATCGGCTCTTCATTGAGCACGCGTTTGACCAAAGAGGGTTGATTGACCAGAAACGAGCGGAAAAACGGCGTTTTATATTCGGCCATCCACGCGCGATAGAGCTTGGCGGGTTGGGCCGACAGGATGTCTTTGCGAAACAGTTTCACATACTGGCGCAGGGTGGTTTTTTCCGGGCGCGGGGTCGGTTTCGGCGGGATCATATCAGAGGTCATTATGGGGCCATGTCCGTGTATCTGTTGGCCGGGATGTCGATCCGGCTGGGGCTGGGCATGTGCGTGGCAAAGCGGGTGCGAAGGGTGTGCCCTCCTGCCGTGATTTGAAAATAATCATAGGGTCCGGGCCGATCAAAGGCGCAAAGGTATTGAAAATGCAGGCGAAAAAATCGCCGCTTGAGCGCGTTCCAACGCGCGGGCGAGAGCGTATTTTTGAAAGCGGCAGAGATCACCAGCGGATATTTTTGATCCTCGGGTGCGACACCGGAGACTTTCACCGGATCGCACAGCGCAAAGGAACAGGGGTCCCCCGGCGCCGTGACATCGAGCCAAAACAACTCCTCGCGCGCGGACAAATAGGCCAAGTCCCGGCGCAGCGCCTTGGCCTCGGGCAGGTAGGACACCATCGGCACCACCTGCCCCAATGAGAGGAAGGACAGTGCGGGACCGTTGTGCGGCACCTCATCGTTGCGGATAAGCTCCGCCAAAATCGACACCCCTACATGCGCACCAGACGAATGGCCGACGATCAAAACCTCGTCCCAGTCCTGGCGCAAGGCCTCGGCAATATCGGCGCGAAATTCCGCCATTCGAGTGACCAGCGCGGGCGGGTCCGCCCCGCGCCAACGCGCCGAAAACCCGTAATCATGCATCAGGTAATAGGCGAAAAACTTACCGTCCTGGCGTTTGAACCAGGTCAAAAGCGCGTAGGCGAGGCCAAGCCCCGCCGCGATCCCAAGCCCCTGTATGAACGTCCCAAACCGCCCCGCCAGCGCGCTCACGCCCCAAAACAGGCCAAGCGCAACGCCAAGTTGCAACAGCAACACGCCAATCGGATAGAGCGCCGCCAAAACCGGCCCGCGCCGCAATTTCATCAATCGAAACAACGCGCCAGAGCCAATATAGGTCCAGGCCGTGCGGGCAAGGATCAGATAGGTGCGCAAAATCCCGGCGTCCATACTGTCTTGGACAATGTCGGACCAGACCAGCACGTCGATCGCGCTCTCGGTCTGCGCGCCCTTAATGCTGCTGCGCACCGACCAGCCAAATCGCCTGCCTTTTTTGGCAGACAGCTCGATCTCATACCCGGAAATCTCCGCCTGCGCGCGGCTTTCTTTACGGTAAAGTTCGCGGTAGCGGCGCGGCGGGATTGGGTCATAGCCGGGGATGTAAAACACCCGCCGCCGCCTGACCTCTTGGTCTCCCATCCCTTTGTCCTGCGCTGTCATGCCCGAACCCTTTGGTTTTCAAGCATCTTAGCGGGTAAATATGATGAAAATAAGCCCGAAACCGCACCGATTCAGACGGGCAGATCAGATGTCAGACAGCGGTGGATTTAACCAAGCTGGCTCAGCGCCGGGAAGGCTTCAAGCAGCCAATAGGACAGGCGCGAAAACGCCCCCGTCAGCATCATCAGCCCGACCAAGACCAGTAACCCGCCCATGAGTTTTTCGATCACCCCCATATGGCGTTTGAGCCGGTTCATCAGGCCCACGGCGCGGGTGATGAAAATCGCCGACAACAGGAAGGGCAAGCCCAGCCCAAAGGCGTAGGTGGCCAAAAGCATGGTGCCGCGCGACACCGAGCCCTCAGAGGCGGCCATGGACAGGATCGCGCCCAATTGAGGGCCGATGCAAGGCGTCCAGCCAAAGGCGAAAGCCAGCCCGAGGATATAGGCACCGAACGCTGTGCCGCCCTTGTCGCCCGCATCCATCCGCGCTTCGCGGTCCAGAATCGGAATGCGAAAGACCGACAGGAAATGCAGGCCCAAAATCAGGATCACAACGCCGGATATTTTGGCGAAAACCTCCTGATTTTTCAGAAAAAACATCCCGAACGCCGAGGCTGTGAACCCCATGAACAAGAACACGGTGGACAGGCCCAGAACGAACATGATCGCGGGCACAATCGCCTTGCGCGAGCCACGTCCACCGCCGGTGAGTTCATTCATCGAAATGCCCGACATATAGGCCAGATAAGGCGGCACGATGGGCAGTACGCAGGGGCTCAAAAACGACACCATGCCCGCGGCCAAAGCCACGAGCATGGAGAGCAAGAGGGTTGCGTCAAAGAGATCGATTCCAAACATATCCTGCTCATGCCATGTCCGAGCGCCTGTGAAAAGCGTCCGCTATGTCGCGCCCCCTCACTTTTGCGTTGGATGCGCGCGTATACATACAAAACGGCCGGGACTGACCCGGCCGTTTTGATCTATATTAGGAGGAATTAGGCGGATTTAGCGCCCAATGCTCCACCAACCGCGGCGTTTCGGACCGTCATCCTCTGGCTCTGATGCGGTCTCGGACGCGCTTTCGGACGCACTTTCACTGGCCTCGGCCATCTCCGGGGCGGGCTGCGATACCGTTTCTGGCGCAGCCTCGGCGACAGGTTCCGCAACGGTTTCAACCACGGGGGCCTCCACCACAGCCTCAGCGGCAATCTCTGGCGCGGTCTCTGCTACAGCCTCAGACGCAACCTCAACCTGCACAGCCTCGACCGGGGCCTCAGCAGGCGTTTCCGCCACAGGAGCCTCCGCTTTAACCGCTGCCGCCTCCGCCGCTTTTGCGACCTCTTCGGCCTCACGTTCGGCTTTGGTCTTGCGTTTGCGTGGCGCGGGCTTCGGTTTGGCAACCGCCGCTTCGTCCTTCCCCTCGGTCACAGGCTTTTTGGCCCGCGAACGTGTGGTTTTGGGCTTTGCCGCAGTCTCAGTCTTAGTCTCAGCCTCTGCCGCAGCTTCCGCGCCCTCTTCCGCAACAACAGCAGGCTTGCGCGCCCGGCTTGTCCGTGTGCGCTTGGGCTTTTCATCGGGGGCTTCCTCAGCGGCAGACTCGGTCTCCGTTGCGACCTCCTCTTTGGTCTCTTCTTTGGCCTCTGCGGTCTCTTCGCTCACAGGCGTCGTTTTTTTGGTGCTGCGCGAGCGGGTGCGGGTGCGCTTGGGTTTCTCAACCGGGGCCTCATCAACCGCCTCAGCCGCCTCCGGGGTCACATCGTCCGGCGCGCTTTCGCTGTCATCAGACCCATTGTCCTCATCGGACCCGTTGTCCTCATCGGAGCCGTTTTCACCCTCTTGACCCTCGGTCGTCTCACCGGGTTTGCGGCGACGACGACGACGACGACGGCGTTTTTTCGGCTTCTCTTCTTCGCCCGTGTCCTCGGTGGCATCCACGCTACGCGGCTCGGACACCTCGACAGCCTCAGCCTCCTCAACCACGGCGTCGATCGGCTCCTCTTCAGGCTCAACATAGTCGGCCATCAAATCGGCGGAGGCCGAAATCACGTTGCTTTGTTCGGCTAAGATCACTCGGGTCGCGGTTTTGAACCGTTCGATGGTGAAATCGGGTGAAATCATGAACGGATCGGCCTCAAGACGCACGGCCATGCCGTAGCGCGCCTCGATTTGAGCAACACGTTCGCGTTTGATATTGACCAGATAGTTGATCACCGCCACCGGCGCTTTGACCAAAACCTCGCGGGAGCGCTTGCGGGTGCCCTCCTCTTCGAGTTGGCGCAGGATCGTCAGGGCCATGTTGTCGTCCGAGCGGATCAGACCCGTGCCATGACAATGCGGACAGGGCTGGGTCGTGGCTTCCAACATGCCGGGACGCAGACGCTGACGCGACATTTCCAACAGGCCAAAGCCCGAAATGCGTCCCACCTGAATGCGGGCACGGTCGGTTTTGAGCTTGTCTTTCAGACGCTTTTCGACGGCGGCGTTGTTGCGGCGCTCTTCCATGTCGATAAAGTCGATCACGATCAGACCGGCCAAATCGCGCAGACGCGCTTGGCGGGCCACCTCTTCGGCGGCCTCAAGGTTGGTTTTGAGCGCCGTTTCCTCGATCGAGCCTTCTTTGGTGGCGCGGCCGGAGTTGACGTCCACCGCGACCAGAGCTTCGGTCAAATCAATGACGATATAGCCGCCGGATTTGAGTTGCACGGTCGGGTTGAACATCGAGCTGAGGTAGCTTTCGACCTGAAAGCGCGCGAACAACGGCAGGCTGTCGGCGTAATGTTTCACGTTCTCGGCATGGGTCGGCATGATCATTTCCATGAAAGCCTTCGCCTCACGGAACCCTGCCTCGCCCTCCACAAACACCTCGTCGATGTCTTTGTTATAGAGGTCGCGGATCGAGCGTTTGATCAGGTCGCCCTCCTCATAGATTTTCGCAGGCGCCGTGGATTTCAGCGTCAGCGCGCGGATCTGTTCCCACATCCGTTTGAGGTAGTCATAATCACGTTTGATCTCGGTCTTGGTGCGTTGCGCGCCCGCGGTGCGCACGATCAGACCGGCGCCCTGCGGCACCTCAAGTTCGCCTGCGATCTCTTTGAGTTTCTTGCGATCTGCGATATTGGTGATTTTACGCGAAATACCACCGCCACGCGCGGTGTTCGGCATCAAAACGCAATAGCGACCGGCCAGCGAGAGATAGGTGGTCAGAGCCGCGCCTTTGTTGCCGCGCTCTTCTTTGACGACCTGCACCAACATCACCTGGCGGACTTTGACGACCTCCTGGATTTTATATTTGCGCGGGCGCGGTTTGCGCACCGGACGGAAATCATCAGAGGAGTCATCGTCGGCCACGCTTTCGATGCTGTCGTCTTTGTCGGCGGCGGTTTCGGCGGCGTCGTCTTCGTCGTCGCCCTCATCACCATGATCGTCATCGTCTTGATCGTCGGTCTCGTCGTCTGCCACGTCATCAGAGGCGGTGTCACCCTCCTCCGCTGGCTCTTCCACCGGCGTGTCCTGTACGGCAAAGGCGGGCGATGTGCCCTCTTCGACCGGGCTGTGCCCGGAGGGGTCCGCGATCATATCGTCGGCCTCGGAAGCCTCCGGTTCGATCACATCCATGCCGGAAATGCTTTGGGGAGCGCTGTCTTGTGTGGTGCTGTCTTGATCCACATCCTCGCCCACGACCTCTTGGGTCTCGACCGCATCTGAGGAAGAAAGCTCTTCGGCTTTGGAGCGCGTGCGCGAACGGGAGCGACGACGGGGGCGTTTCGGCTTGTCCTCTTCCTCTTCCTGCGCTTTCGCATAGGCCAATTCTTCGGCCATCAAGGCTTCGCGATCCGCAACCGGGATCTGATAATAATCCGGGTGGATTTCCGAAAACGCGAGGAAACCGTGACGGTTTCCGCCGTAATCGACAAAAGCCGCCTGAAGCGACGGTTCGACGCGCGTTACTTTTGCGAGGTAAATGTTGCCAGCAAGCTGACGTTTGTTTTCAGATTCAAAATCAAATTCCTCGACCTTGTTTCCGTCGACCACCACAACGCGGGTCTCTTCCGCGTGGGTGGCATCGATAAGCATCTTTTTAGCCATTGTTGTCTTTCGGCACCCACAACAGACGCGCCTCCCCTTCGGAGCGACACGCGGGTTTGCGGGTGATGTTTTGGGGCGAGCGATCGTGCGGGCAAGGGCGCGGGGACGCAAGCGTCCCGTCTGTGCTCTAATCTTGCCTCGTCGCGTTGCATCGCGGTTCTTCTCCGGCACATCGGGCGCGCCTTTCGGCCCTGCCCTAGTCCCCATACAAATCCCCCTGTCCGGCTTGGACGTCAGGGGCGTTTCATGCCGCTGGATGTATCACGTCTGGCTTTGTCATGCCTGACCTTGTCTGCCCAGCGGCGGCATCGGTCTGCGCTACGGGCGGGCGGCGTCGATGGGGTTCACTGATCTCAGATGGATCAAGGACCTCACAGGCGGCTCCAGCTCTCGCATGCAGCGAATGAGTCTCACGCGGTTTCCGGGGCGGCGTTGTCCCAAAGGACCCAAGGGACCTCAAAGGGACACCAAGCCAGACCTGCGTCCTCCTATCAGTAGTGATCCCGCGCCCCTATGACAACACGCAAATTTGCAAAGTGGCAGTTCACGTTGGAAATCGCGTAAAACATGCGCCAATCGACGCGCATATGCGTCCCAAACGACGGGGGGCCCTCATGACATTTGTCTTTTTACCCGCAAAAGCTTAACGCATACTCACCAGATCCCGGCTCTCTTGCCTCTTCTCCGGCCTCTTCTCCTGCCCCTTCTCTTGCACATCTCGGGCATCTGCGCTTTGCCAATCTTACGTGCCAATCTCGCTGTGCCCAAAGGAACCCGCAATGCCCCGAACCCTGCCTGTCACAGCCGCCTTTTCCCTCATCTTCGCCCTTCTCCCAACATTCAGTCAGGCCGAACCGCTCACCTGTGCGCCCGAATGGCATCGGGCCAATCTGACCAACTATACCTCCTACCCCGCCCCCGACAGCGAGGAATGCCTGGCCTATAATGGCTGCACTTGGGCCGGGCAGTTTTACGGTTTGGAGGACGCTCAGACCGAGGCATGGGTCGCCGCGCATAACATTGTGGCGGTGCATGAAAAGGATTGGGGCTGGCTGGGGATGAAAACACTGCACCTGCGCCAAGGCGGGCGCGAGATCACCGCTCAAGCCATCGACATTTGTTCAGATGCGGATTGTGACGGGTGTTGTACAAAAAACCTCGGCGGTGACGGGTTTTTGGTCGATATCGAGATCAACACCATGGCGCGGTTTGGCACCGGCGATGGGATCGTCGACTTTCAGGTCTGTGACTAAGCCCCGCCCGATGATTGGCAGATCACGGGCAGGGCCAGAGGCGGTTACAAATAATCAGCGCGTTGCAGGCTGTATTTGGCCATTTTCTCGTTCAACGTCCGACGTGGCAGGCAAAGTTCATCCATCACCGCGACGATAGAGCCTTTGTGACGGCGCATCGTGTTGTCGATCAGCATCCGCTCGAACGCTTCAACATATTCCTTCAACGGCTTGCCTTCGGTGGTCATGGTTTGCTGTTCCGGCGCGTCCGATTCTGACAGGAGCAGCGAGGTGATCGACCCCGACCCACGCCGGCTTTGCAACACCGAACGCTCCGCCACATTGATCAATTGCCGGATGTTGCCCGGCCATGGCGCTTGCAACAATTGCGCCGCCTCCTGGGCCGACACCTCGGGCGCGTCGCAGCCGTATTCCTCGGCAAACTGTTGGCTCAACTGGGTGAACAGCGACAGGATGTCTTCGCCGCGCGCGCGCAGGGGCGGCGTGGTGATTTTCATCGCCGCCAGGCGGTAAAACAGGTCGGGGCGCATCGCGGACTCGCAGGTCCGGCCTTGTTCTTGCAGATTGCAAATCGCGATGATCCGGGTTTCCGGCGGCGTGCCCTGTTCGTTGATCAGGGTCAGCAAACGCGCCTGTAGCGGCATCGGCATGGCCTCAATGTCTTCAAGCACCAAGGTGCCGCCGCGTGCCTCTTCGAACAGCGGTTGAATCTGCCCATCCGGGTCGGGACCGAACAACCGTTTCGACAGATCATACTCATCCCGGCCAGCGCAGGCAAAGGTGATGAATTTTTTCGAGGCCCGCGCACCCACCGCATGCAAAGCATGGGCAATCAGCGTTTTGCCGGTGCCGGTTTCGCCGTCGATCAACACATGACCGTCAGCTTGGCCCAGATCCAAAATATCCTCGCGCAGACGCTCCATCACCGGGCTTGCGCCGATGAGTTTGTTCATGATGCCGGTGCCATCGGACAGCTCGCGCCGCAGCGCCCGGTTATCAAGCGTCAGCCGCCGCGCATTGGTGGCCTTTTTCGCCAGTTCCGTCATCCGGTCAGGGTTGAAAGGCTTTTCCAAAAAATCAAACGCGCCAATGCGCATCGCCTCCACGGCCATCGGCACATCGCCGTGACCTGTGATCATGATCACCGGCAGGCCGCTATCAACGCTCATCAGTTTCTTGAGAAACTGCATCCCGTCCATGCCCGGCATTTTGATATCGGTGATGACAACGCCGGGGTAATCCGACCCAAGCGCTTTCACGGCCTCCTCCGCCGTGGCAAAGGTTTCCGTGTCAAATCCGGACAGCGCAAGCCATTGGCTGATGGATTGGCGCATGTCTTGTTCGTCATCGACGATCGCGATTTTCATTGCCGTCGCCATGGTCTTTCCTCTTCTTTTTCGGCCCAAACTCTGGGCCACCTTCATTCGGGCCACCCAAATGTGGGCCACGATAAGATACGGCGTTACTGCGCCGCGTGTCTGCTTTCGCGCGACAGCGGCAGCACCATTTCAAAGGCCGCACCGCCCACCGGACGGTTGCGCGCCATCAATCTCCCCCCCAGTTCGGCCACAATCCCCGATGAGATCGCCAGCCCAAGCCCGACGCCATCCCCCGGCGCCTTGGTGGTGTAGAACGGTTCAAACAGCGTCTCGAGATCCTCGATCCCGGTGCCATTGTCGCGCACGGTCACTGCGGCTTGGGTGCCGCCTGTGACCAATATTTCGATTTGGGGTTCAGATGCGGTTTTACAAGCATCAAAGGCGTTTCTAAGCAGATTGACCAAGACCTGTTCCAACCGCACCCGGTCGCCATCGACGATCACCGGCTCGGGCGGCAGGGTGCGAATGATCTCGACCGAGCGCTGTTTGAGCTGTGGTTCCATCATCGAGAGCGCTGAGGACACGCAGTCGCGCAAATCAATCGGCTGAAGCTGATCGGAGCCTTTGCGGGCGTAGGATTTAAGCTGTTTGGTGATCGCGGCCATGCGGTTGATCAGATCGTCAATCCGCCCAAACGAGGCCAGGGCCTCCTCGGAGCGCTTGCGTTTGATCAACAGGCGCGCGCCGGCCAAATAGGTTTTCATCGCCGCCAAAGGTTGGTTCAACTCATGGCTGACCGCCGCCGACATTTCGCCAAGCACGGCCAATTTCGATGATTGTGCCAAGGTCTGTTCCGCCACCTCAAGGCTTTTCTCCGCCCGTTTGCGTTCCTGAATCTCGCGTTCAAGGGCGGCGTTCAACAGCCGCAATTCGGCACTTTCGCGTTGAAACAGGCCCGCGCGCGACACGGCGCGCCGCGAGGTCAGGTAAAACACACCAGACAGCAACACGGCAAAGCCCATGATCTCAAGCGCCAAAAACCCGTTCACCCGTTCGCGCACGCTGGAATAGGCGGTGAACGAGGTCATCCGCCAGCCGCGAAACGGAATGCGGCTCTCGAGGCGCATCAAAGCCTCGCCACCCAAATAAACCTCCGCGGGGTCCGGCGACCAATCGGTGGTGATTTGAAACGCCCGTTCAATCGCGGTCGGCGCGTCGGTGACGGCCAAGGCCTCGGTCTCGGTTTTCGAACGCCAACGGGGTTCGGTCGACAGGATGATCTGGCCTTCCGAATTGGCCACCACCACCGCGTCCGAAATCCCGGCCCATGTTTTCTCAAACCGCGCCAGATCAACCAGCACCACGATCACCCCGGCCAGCGCGCCATTGACATCAATCCGGCGGCTGTAGGTGAATTCATAAGCCCCGTTGTTCAGCTGGGTGGTTTTGAAAATCGTATCATTGGAACGCAGCGCATCGACGAAATAGGGCGATTGGCGATTATTAGCCCCCAACAGCGACCGATCCGTGGCCGCCACAACCCGGCCACTTTCGTCCAAAAGCGTGATCCCCGCCGCGCCAATTTCCTGAATGTAGGAGATCAGATGTTGCGAGGTCTGGGCAAAATCGTTGGAGTTCAGCGCACCAACCAAAACCGGATCGCGCGACAACAGGATCGGCACGATGGAATTGCGCTGAAGTTCCGACAGCAGGTTGCCGGAGTACAGCGCCTGACGCACTTCGGCGCGGTTGCGCGTCAAAATGGTATAGCGTTCGGTCAGAAACAGGTTGGTGACCCAAATGACGCCAATGGCCGCCACGACAAACGCAACAAGCGCCAGCCGCCCGGCCCAGGTCATTGTTTTCGGCCTTTTCGGCCCCATCAGGTCGCGCTCACTCATGTGGACAGAATACGCCCGCCCGCCCCGGACCTGCAAGAGGTCGCGAGAGCGCCTGCCGCGTCAAACCCAGCGGATTTTTGACGGTTTTCAACAATTTGAGCGGAGTTTCGCCACACAGAGCTCCACGGCGGGCCGGAGTTGACCCACCCTTAACCCGGTTTAGACAGAGACCACCGCATCGAGCAGCGAGGCAAAGAACAAAGCCCCGTCCTCATTGCCATGCGCAGGTTCGGCGGCCCGTTCCGGGTGCGGCATCATCCCCAAGACGCGCCGGTTCGGTGACAGGATGCCCGCAATGTCGCGATCCGATCCATTCGGGTTGTCAAGATAGCGGAACGCCACAAGCCCCTCACCCTCCAACATGTCCAGCGTGTCGGCATCGGCGGTGAAATTGCCGTCGTGATGCGCGATCGGGATGCGGATGTGCTGACCCTGGGCATAGGCGGAGGTATAGGGGCTGTCGGTGGTTTCAACGGCCAATCCCACCGTGCGGCAGATGTATTTCAAATTGCCGTTGCGCAGCAAAGCACCGGGCAAAAGCCGCGCCTCGGTGAGGACCTGAAAGCCGTTGCAAATGCCAAAGGCATAGCCGCCGCGCTCAACGTGTTTTTTCAACGAGGCCACCACCGGCGAATTCGCCGCAATCGCACCGCAGCGCAGGTAATCGCCATAAGAAAACCCCCCCGGCACGCCGACAACATCGACCCCCTCGGGCAGGTCCGCATCCTTATGCCAAACCATGGTGACATCCGCCCCCGCACGTTTGAGCGCCGTGTACATATCGCGGTCACAGTTCGATCCGGGGAATTGCAGAACGGCGGCTTTCATCGGCAGAGCTCCTTGGCAGATAGGCAGATGGGAGGCATTCGCCCGCCTGATACGATGGGACAGGGTTTGGATCAAGTGGGGATTGACGGACGGGTGCAAGCAAAGGGCCAGCACCACTCAGTTTCGCTCTACACCGCGACGCCGAGCGATGGGAGACAGCCGCTGAGCACTTAAAGAAGCTGAGCACTCAAAGAAAATGAGGGCCTTTGAGCCCCACCCTTGCAAGATTGGGCTATCTGTCGGCTATATTTAAAATTGAAAATGCTCTATTTTTCTTCATCCGAAAAAGAGGCTTTTGCATGACACGCCCAAACGACCACGCCGCAGCGATTGCATTCTCGAGAACTTGGAAACCCGGACAGCCGACCGATCCGGCGACGCTGGCAACATTGCGAACCCTGAGTGAGGCGCTGAACCTCGACGACGACGCGTTTGAACGCGTCTGTTCCGTCTATATTGAAAATGCACTGTATGACAAAGCGTTGGCAAACTCTCTTGTCGGGAAACTTGCGACTGTTTTCACCTGTCCAACCTCCGAAACGCTGTTGACTGTCAATCAGGTTATGCAGGCTCTCAATGCCGATTGGGGCGCTCACACTGAGGTGCTTCCTCTCGCAGTTGAGGTTTTAGCGCACCCGGATTTGGATGTTGTTCATGAGCTGATCTTTCCAAGTGTGGTCGCGATTGGACATGCTGCTTACAAGGCTCAAGATCACAGGCTTGAGGAGATGCTGATCGAAAAAGGCAGGCAGTGGCAGTCAACAGGAGAGGCGGCCCTTGCCAGTCATTGCGCCCTTGGCCTGTGCCTTGCCCAGACCAAAGAGAGTGCCAACTGTTTTGGCAAAACAGTCGATCTAGACCGTCTTTTTGGACATTTTGGACATTGAAATCAGATATTAAGTTCAGATTAAGAGTCATTAAGGCCCTTCGCGTGCCGCGCTAAGACCCCAAGAGACTAAGGATGATGCGCATTTAAAATCTCGTCTTGGACATCCTTTGGCAGGCCAAAAATATTGACCACCCCCGGAAAGGACGCGCCGCGCAGATGCGCTGAGGCGTGAAACGTTGCATCTTCAAACGATGTTCTGCCGTGAAACACCGCGCCGGAAAAATCTGGGCTGGTCTCGAAAACCGCACCGGCAAAGGACGCCCCCTCCTTAAACTGCGCTCCAAGGAACCGGGTCGCGCCGGAAAACCGCGTCGCGTGAAACGTTGGTTCTCGCTCAAAGCAAACGTTGGAAAAATTGGTATCGCCTTTGAACTGTGCAATCGTAAAAGAGGGCAGATGGCTAAACCACGCCTCAGACAGGTCCATATCCGCGAACTGCGCCGCACTAAAATCTGAAAACGGCCCAAAGACCGCGTCTTTGGCACTGAATTTAGAGGCAAATTTAGCTGCGCAAAGATCCAAGCCAACGGGAAAACTCATGCCAGAGAGATCCAGGGGCGTGGGAACTGTCAGCCCGCGTAGGCTCGGTTGCAGCAACAGGATGACATCCGCGAGGAATTGCCCCGCCGTGTAGGTTTTGATCTCATCCTTAAAGTTCATTGACTGGCCATCTTTGTGGTCAATTCCGGGCGAGCCCGGACGGCATGCACTCAGCTCAGGCGCCGTTTCTAACTCTGCAACAAGAGGGGCATGGGCTTGGCTCAGCGCGAGATACGCCTCAGGTTCTTGCAAAATCTTGAGAGAGGCCTGCGCGCGCGCAGGCAAAAAGCGCGCCAGCCACTCTTTTGTCGCGGCATTTCCACCCTGATTGAGCGCATTCACGTTCCACCTATGAGCCGCGACCAAAGCGTCGCGCTCCTGCCAAAACGGGCGCGCCCAAGCGGCATGGTCTAAAAGCTGTTTAAAAACATCGGATTGAAACTCAAAATTCATCTCAAAACATCTTATCTAAGATTGGGGCCTGTGGTGACCGGATGCCTGAACCAAACACGGGCGCGCAGGTGGGATCAAGTCGGGATTGCCCCCCCGTGTCGCCTCGCGTCACCCCTCGCGTCATCCCCGCGTCACCCGAACTTGCCAACAATTGTTGCGCGCTGAGCGAATGTCGACGAAAGCGATGGCCTCGCGGGCGAGCAATTCGGCGCAATAGGGTTTGATCTCGGACTGTGGCGTGATCCGCCCGGTGCCGTAGACAATGCGTTCCTCGGCATTATAGGCTTTGATCAGATAGTCCGGCGAGCTGGTCAACACCTGCGGGATTTCCGAACTGAAGTAAGGCGGGCACTCGGCGGCGCACAGAAAGATCGGCCCGGTTTCAGCATAGGGTTGCGGCGCGGAGAACGGTCGATGCGCGCAAATCAACATCCCCGCCCCTTTTGGGACATGGCACAAACAATGCCGACACGGCGCGGCGTCATAGGGATTCAAAACATGCTCAGGCGTCTGGCCATTGGCATCCGGTTTGCCAAGGCGCAGCGCATGGGCAGTGAGGGCGGGCAGTCCTTGAAAGATCATCGAAAGGCTCCTGTGTGGATGTGCCTTAGCCCTAAAAAACCGCCCCTCATTTGGCGACCCGGATCATGTGGAAACGGATTTGGGGGACCGGAGCGCTGTGACTTGCGGATGACGGGGCTTGACCAAACAAGGATTGTACACGAGCATCATCGCATGAAAGCCACAGAGCGCAAAACACTTGAGCAATTGGAAGAAGACGTGTGGCCTGCGCCGAAATTCGGCTCCTATCTTGTGACAACCTGTCATCAATTGCGTCAAAAACCGTTAAACGCATTCACAGTCGAAGACCTTCGCATCATGATCGGCCAAGGCATTGGCATAAAGTTCCTGCTCCCCAAAGCGATTGAAACCCTTAAGGTAAATCCCTTTTCAGAAGGCGATTTTTATCAAGGTGACCTTCTCGTGCAGGTGCTCAAACTTGACCCATGCGTACTAAAAGCGGACCCAGCACTTTACCAGGATTTGATCCATGCGAGCCTTGCCGCCCTTCAATCTCTAGACCCGGTTCTGTCCAATACAGACCGAGCACGAGTGGAGCGGTTTTTGGAGCACCCCTGACGACCAGATACAAAGAACTCTAAGCACCCCCAATCGCCCATCAAAAAAAACCGCCCCCAAAGGAGCGGCTTTTCAATCTCTTACAGACCCAACTCAGATCAGAGAATGGTGATCCGGTAGCTTTCGATCACCGTGTTGGCCAAAAGCTTGTCGCACATCTCTTTGATGGAGTCTTCCGAGGTGCCATCGGCCAGATCCAATTCGATCACCTTGCCCTGACGGACCTCGTTGACGCCCTCAAACCCAAGCGCGCCGAGCGCGTGTTGGACGGCCGCCCCTTGGGGGTCGAGAACACCGGTTTTCAGCATGACGTCGATGCGGGCTTTCATCGTGGGCAATCCTTTAGGAAGTTAGTTGATCAGGGTCGGCTTGTCGCCGATCGGGCCGTTCGTGGGCAAAACGCCAAGGCGGCGGGCCACTTCGGAATAGGCATCGGTGAGCGAGCCCAAGTCGCGGCGGAACACGTCCTTATCAAGCTTCTGCCCGCTTTCCATGTCCCACAACCGGCAGCTGTCCGGCGAAATCTCGTCGGCCACGATCAGGCGCATGAAATCGCCTTCCCAAACCCGGCCAATTTCGATTTTGAAATCAATCAATTTGATGCCAACCCCGTACATCACCCCGGACATGAAGTCATTCACCCGCAACGCCAAAGCGACGATGTCGTCGAGGTCCTGCTGCGAAGCCCAGCCAAAGGCGATGATGTATTCTTCGGGCACCAAAGGGTCACCCAAAGCGTCATCTTTGTAGGAAAATTCGATGATCGGACGCGGCAGGCGCATCCCCTCTTCGAGACCCAGACGTTTGGCCATGGACCCGGCGGCAAAGTTGCGCACGATGACTTCAAGCGGGATGATCTCGCATTGACGGATCAGTTGCTCACGCATGTTCAGGCGCTTGATGAAGTGGTTCGGCACGCCGATGGCGGTCAGACCGTTCATGAAAAACTCGGACAGGCGGTTGTTCAACACGCCCTTGCCTTCGATGGTCGCGCGCTTTTCGGCGTTGAACGCGGTGGCGTCATCTTTGAAATACTGGATCAGCGTGCCCGGCTCTGGACCCTCATAAAGAGTCTTTGCTTTGCCTTCATAGATTTTTTTACGGCGCGCCATGGGGCCTCCAAAAGCTGATGGGCCGGGAATCATCGCGACCGGCCTCTTTATGCCGCTCTTTAGGGCAAGGGAACGCCGGGAGCAAGTTCGGCGCCATATTTGCGCCCACCAGAGCGCAAAACTCTGTCCAAACGCCACCTGCCCCACGCCAACACGCTGTGTCCTTTTAAAGTTTTTGATAAATATTCATTCATGCGTCTTGATATGTCGCAAAGATAAGTCCCATATTTTAAGTAAGATCAGCAGTTGAGGAGGAGCCAACAATGACCACATTTGACGACCGCGAAGCCGCATTTGAATCCAAATTCGCCCATGACGCCGAGGCCCAATTTCGGTTGGAGGCCCGTGCGGACAAAAAAATTGCGCTTTGGGCCGCCGATATCATGGGTAAATCCGCAGCCGATGCTTTGGCCTATGTGGCGGAGGTGATCCGCGCCGACATGCAAGAATCCGGTGCCGAAGATGTGATTGCCAAAGTCGCCGCAGACCTCGGCTCACGCTCAACCGCCGCAGCGATCCGCGAGAAATATGCCGCCTTCATGGTCGAGTCTCAACAAGAGATGATGCAATAAACCCAGCTTGATACGCTGATCTGACAGCCCCGGTTCGCCGGGGTCCGTCGGGTGTATGTCGTCGGGTGTATGTCACTGCCAAACAAGCACCGCCAATTCTGCCATCTCGGCCCGCATGATCATGCGGGCCGTTTTCATGTGGCCTCTGCCCACCTCAGACACAGCCCCCTTTGGGTCTTTATTGTTGGAACTTTTGGCCTCGCCGCGATCAAATTGAACGTGGATTAATCGAATCTTGGCAAAACCGGGGCTATTGCTCACGGACCAGGGATGTACACGCCTTGTGACACAACGTGCGGTAAGCCCCGATTTCAGGCTCAGCTCAAAGGACCACCTTCGCCATGCGCCATAGCCCGTTCGACATCGAAAAGGCCCTTCGCGTCTCAGAGCCGATGCGCCCAAGGCCCGGTTCGGTGCGACCGCACCTCGGGGTGACACGCGCGACGAAATCGGCGAGGACAAACGGCCTGCGCGCGCTTTTGGGCAAACAGCTTTTGCCGCTGGCACTGACCCTGTTTATCGGTTGGCTGATCTGGGGCAAACTTGGCCATCTCGACCTTGCCGCCATTCTCGCCTCCGTCGCCACGATCGGCCCCGGCCAATGGGGCCTCGCCGGGCTTGCCACCCTGGGCAGTTTCTGGGCCGTCGGCCAATATGACCGCGTTTTACACGCTCAGCTCGGCACCGGCATTTCTGCCCGTGCGGCACGCCTTTCCGGCATCGCGGCGATCGGATTGTCGCAATCCTTGGGTTTTGGCGCTTTGACGGGCACGTTGATCCGCTGGCGGATGTTGCCGGAATTGACGCTCTGGCAGGCGGCGCGCCTCTCCGCCGCGGTCGCGCTGTCCTTTTTGGCCGGTTGGGCCGTGGTCGCGGCCGTCGCGGTGCTGGCCTTTCAACCGGATATACCGTGGATGAAATCGCTCGCCACTGGGGCGATTGCGCTGGCAATTGTGATGGCTATGATTTCGGTCTACCCGCCCGGACCGCTGGTGCGTGTGCCGTGGCCCAGCCTGCGCGCCATGGGCACGGTCATCGGGCTGGCCGCTTGTGACACCATCCTTGCGGGCCTTGCGCTTTATGCGCTGATGCCGCCTGAGGTGCACCTTGCCATCGGCCAGACCATTTCGGCCTATCTGTTTTCACTGGGCGCGGGCATCATCGGCTCGACACCGGGCGGTGTCGGCCCGTTTGAGGCCACGCTGGCCTCCCTTTTGCACATGGTTGAACTTGAACAGCTTTTGGGGGCGGTTTTGGCGTTTCGCGTGGTCTATTATGCCCTGCCCGCCATGATTGCCGGGCTGCTGATCCTGCGTGGGCCCCGCTCATGCTCGCTGTCCCGCGAACCCGGTCTGGTCAAAACCAAAAGCGCACCCTACCTCACAGCCGAAATGGAATTACAGCTGTTTTCCGCCCCCCGCGCAGAAGCCAACCTGTTGCGGACACGCGATTTTTCCCTTTTAACCTCGGAAAAGGGCCACCCCTTAGGCCTTGCTGCCCCGATTGGCCAATCGCTTGTCATGCTCTCCGATCCAATTGCTGCGCGGGGCTGCCCTTTTGCCGCCCGCGACGCGCTGTCTCGTGCCGCGCGGATGCGCTACCGCATGCCCGCGATTTATAAATGCGGCGCGCGCATGGCGGCCTCGGCACGACGGGCGGGTTGGAAAGTACTCCCAACAGCGCAAGAAGCCTGGCTCGTCCCCGCTCAGTTTTCGCTCGAAGGCTCAAAAACCCGACAACTGCGCCGCATCATCCGCAAGGCCGAAGACGCGCAGATCAAAGTCCGCGAAGGCTCCCGCGACCTGCCCCTCGCCGACATGGATCGCGTGGCGCAGGAATGGCTCGACAGGCGCGGCAAGGAGCGCGGGTTCTCCATGGGCACCTATGATCGTGGCTATATTTCCTGCCAAAGGGTGTTTCTCGCCTATCAGGGCGAAACGCTTGTGGCCTTCATTTCCCTGCACGAAAGCCGTCACGAAATGACGCTGGATCTGATGCGCGCGGGATCTGCGGCCCCGGATGGCACGATACAGTTGCTGATTGTCGAGGCCATTCGTGCCGCTGCCGCCTATGGCTGTCCGCGCCTGTCCTTGGCCGCTGTGCCCTGGGACGGTCACGACGATGGTGCCTTGACCCGTTGGCTTCGGGGTAAGTTTCTTGCCAAATCGGGGGCTGCGGGTCTGCGCCGGTTCAAATCCGCCTTTGCCCCACAGTGGGAAACGCTCTACCTCGCCGCCCCGTCTCGCTTGGCGCTTGTGGTGGCGGGTATGGATATTTTGCGACGGGTGACCGCACCGCCGCCCAGACCCACCGCGAACCCGATGAAAGCCTCGCGCTTTGCCACCCACCGCACCCTGCATCTGTTTCGCCGCCGTCCAAGGGCCGTGGACTGATCCAGTGTGGCGCGGGGTCAGTACGCGAATGTGCAGCGCGCTCATGATCTTTATGACCTGATTGAATTTGATAAATCGCGCCAGACATGGCACATGGGCTACAAATCCCCGGTCGGGCCGCCCGTTCGGGACCTTTTTCTTTGTCCGCGCGCCCTCGCGCCCCCTTATTCAGTCCCCCGGAGCCGCCATGACCGACGCCCCCCTGCCCAACGCCCTTTCCAAACTTCTTGAAACCCGTGATTGGCTGATGGCTGATGGGGCGACGGGCACAACGCTGTTCAACATGGGCCTGTCCTCTGGCGATGCGCCGGAGCTTTGGAATGTCGACAAGCCCGAAAACATCACCCGGCTTTATCTGGGCGCGGTCGAGGCCGGGTCTGACATTTTCCTCACCAACTCTTTTGGTGGCACCGCCTCGCGCCTCAAATTGCACAAATCCGAACACCGCGTGCATGAGCTGAACAAAGCCGCCGCCGAAATCGGTCGCAACGTGGCCGACCGCGCCGGGCGTGTGGTGATTGTGGCCGGGTCCATGGGCCCGACCGGCGAGATCATGGAACCGATGGGGCCGCTGTCCTATGCGGCGGCCGTCGAGATGTTTCATGAACAGGCTGAAGGGCTGAAAGCCGGTGGTGCCGATGTGGCATGGATCGAAACCATCTCCGCCGCCGACGAATATAAAGCCGCCGCAGAAGGCGCGACTTTGGCAGGCCTGCCCTGGGTCGGCACGATGAGTTTTGACACGGCAGGGCGCACCATGATGGGCGTCACCTCGGCGCAACTTGCGGATATGGTTGAAAAAATGCCAACGCCTCCCGTGGCCTATGGTGCCAATTGCGGCACCGGCTCGTCGGATTTGTTGCGCACGGTTTTGGGCTTTTCGGCGCAGGGTCATGAACGCCCGATCATTGCCAAAGGCAACGCTGGCATCCCGCGCTACATGGACGGGCATATCCATTATGATGGCACGCCCGAATTGATGGGCGATTACGCCTGTATGGCGCGCGACGCGGGGGCGACGATCATTGGCGGCTGCTGCGGCACCACGCCCGAACATCTGCGCGCCATGAAAGAGGCGCTTGAAACCCGTCCGCGCGGCGAACGCCCAACGTTGGAACAGATCGTCGCGAAACTTGGCGGCTTCTCTTCGACCTCAGATGGCACTGACGACAAAGGCCCCGCCAAACGCGAAAGATCCGGCCGTCGCCGGGCCCGCGATTGATCCATAGAGGGGAAGCGCAGATGACCCGCCCGGTCTCAGAACAGGCTCAATTGATCGCCCGCTTTGGGCGGCACCGCGAACAGATCCTGTCTGAGCGCGGGCAGCTTTGTCATGAGGCCGGTGCGGTTGAGCGCGATGTCAAAGCGTTGCGCCATGAGTTCGGCCCATTCGCCCTCGCCTCTCATCCGCTTGCCCCACCGGCTGTCGTAAACCTGACCGCCGTGCAGCTCGCGCACCCGGTTCATCACCCGTTGCGCCCGGTCGGGCACATGGGTGGCCAGCCAATCCTCAAACAGGGGTGCAACCTCCAAGGGCAGGCGCAGCATGATATAGCCCGCAGCCTTGGCACCGTGGCTGGCGGCAGCCGCCATGATGGCCTCCAATTCATGATCGGTCAGCGCCGGAATGATCGGCGCAATCATAACCCGCACGGGGATGCCGGCATCGGCCAAAAGGCGCATGGTTTTCAACCGCCGCGCCGGCACCGGCGCACGGGGTTCGAGTTGCCGCGACAGGCGCGACCCCAGCGTGGTGACAGACAATCCGACCTGCACCAGCCCCTTGGCCGCCATCGGTTTCAACAGGTCAATGTCACGTTCGATCAACGTGCCTTTGGTGGTGATCGTGAGCGGATGATTGTGCGCGGACAGCACCTCAAGCAGCCCACGCATAACCCGGTCGCGCGCCTCGATCGGTTGGTAGGGGTCGGTGTTGGTGCCAATGGCGATCGGGGCCACCCTGTAAGATGTGGCGCTGAGTTCACGGGCCAAAACCTCTGCCGCGCCCTTTTTGCGGGTCAGTCGGGTTTCAAAATCCAATCCCGCGGACAGCCCAAGATAGGCATGGGTGGGCCGCGCAAAACAGTAAGAACAGCCGTGTTCGCAGCCCCGATACGGGTTGATCGAGCGATCAAACGGGATGTCGGGACTGGCGTTGCGGGTGATGATTTTGCGCGGGCGTTCGTCCACCGTGGTGGTGCGCGCGATGGTTTGCTCAAGCTCAGCGTCCCAGCCGTCGATAAAGGTTTCACGCGCCAGCCGTTCAAACCGGCCGCTGGCGTTCGACTGCGCCCCGCGCGCCTTGGGCACAAGCCCAAGCGGCAACGTATCGGCAAGCAAATCTGGGTGTTGAGTGGAATCATGAGCCATGCCCAAGATGTAGAACAAAATGAGAACATTTGCCAATCCCCATTCTTAGGGACCCCTTTGCGCGGGACTTGGCAGAATTCACCGCACACACAGGCGCAGTATGGCGCTGTCCAAAAAGGAATGACAGATGTCTGACAATGAAGACGACCTGATCCTGTCCGATCTCAACGACGACGAATTGACCGAACAGATGATGGATGACCTCTATGACGGTCTGAAAGACGAGATCGAAGAATCCGTGCGCATCCTGTTGGAGAGGAAATGGACCCCCTACGACATCCTGACCAAAGCGCTGGTCTCGGGGATGCAGATCGTCGGCGACGATTTCCGCGACGGGATCTTGTTTGTCCCCGAGGTTTTGCGCGCGGCACAGGCGATGAAGGGCGGCATGGCCATCCTGAAACCGCTTTTGGTCGAAACCGGCGCGCCGAAAATGGGCAAAATGGTCATCGGCACGGTCAAAGGCGACATTCATGACATCGGCAAAAACCTTGTGGCGATGATGATGGAAGGCGCGGGGTTTGAGATCATCGACCTGGGCATCAACACCGAAGCCGCGAGTTACATTGGCACGGCAGAGGCCGAGGGCGCGGATATCATCGGCATGTCCGCCCTGCTGACCACGACCATGCCCTACATGAAAACAGTGATTGAGAGCCTGTCCGCGCAAGGCCTGCGCGACAAATATATTGTGCTGTGCGGCGGTGCGCCCTTGAACGAAGAATTCGGCCGGGCCATTGGCGCGGATGCCTATTGCGATGACGCGGCGATTGCGGTGGAAACCGCCAAACGACTGATCGCCGCGCGCCACAATCAACTCTAACCGCGCGCCCACGAACGCAGGAGCCAGACATGAAAATTGACAAATTGGCCTTAATCCTTGTGGTCGTGGGCGGCGCGATTTTAGGGACGCTGTGGTTGGGATCGCTTATTCTTGCCAGTTTACAAATGCCGGTGATCTGGCCTTTGGTGATCATAGCCGCCGTGGTGGGCTATATTGCATGGCGCGTCCTGGAGGATCGCCTCCGCAGCACCGAAGACGATCATTACGACAAAATTGAAAAGTAAACGGAGTCTTGAGATGCTTGTTTTGACAACTGAAACCGTCGCTGGGAGAGAGGTTGCCGTCTCCCTTGGACTGGTGCGCGGCTCGACCGTGCGCGCCAAACACATCGGCTCTGACATTGTCGCGGCCTTGCGCAATATCGTCGGTGGCGAGGTGAAAGAATATGCGTCCCTGTTGGCCGGAGCCCGCGAACAGGCGATGGATCGGATGATCGCACAGGCCACCGAGCTTGGCGCAGATGCGATTGTCGCGGTGCGGTTTCAAACCTCGGCCATCGCCCAATCCGCCTCTGAGGTCATGTGCTACGGGACGGCTGTGACGCTGAAATGAGCGTGCCCCTCCTCAGCGATGAGGCCCTGCGCGATCAGGGCCTCGATCAGGTCGGCACAGGCAAGACCTTGGTCATTGCCTGTGGCGCTTTGGCGCGCGAGGTCCTGGCACTGATTGCGGCCAACGGGTTGGATCATCTGACGCTGACCTGCCTGCCCGCGATCTTGCACAACACGCCTGAAAAAATCACCCCGGCGGTCGAGGCCGCGATCCTCAAGCACCGGGACGCGTATGACCATATTCTCGTGGCCTATGGGGATTGTGGCACAGGCGGGCTATTGTCCGATCTGTGTCAAAAATACGGGGCAGAGATGATCTCAGCCCCACATTGTTACTCGTTCTTTGAAGGGGCCGAGGCCTTTGCCGCCCATGGCGAAGTCACAAGTTTCTACCTGACCGACTTCCTCGCCCGGCAATTTGATGCCTTTGTGTGGAAACCCTTGGGGTTGGATCGCTACCCGGATTTACGCGACATGTATTTCGGCAATTACGAAAAACTGGTCTATCTGGCGCAGACCGAGGATGCGGATTTGACCGAAACCGCGCGTGTTTGTGCCGCCCGTCTGGGGCTGACGTTCGAGCGCCGGTTGACCGGTTATGGCGATCTTGAGCGCTTTCTCCGCACCTGATGCAATTACGCTGTGGCTTTGGCCGCCGTCTCGCGAATGCGGGTGACCATGGCCCGCAGCCCGTTTGAGCGTTGCGAAGAGAGGTGTTCGTCCAATCCCAGCCGCGCCAATTCCGCAGGGGCATCGACGGCCATGACCTCGGGCAAACGCAACCCCGCGTACAGCTCATGCAAGATTGCGATCAGCCCCTGAACGATCATCGCATCCGAGGCCCCGGCAAAGTCAAACCGCCCCCCCTCGATGGTCGGCACCAACCAGACTTGCGAGGCACAGCCCTCAACCTTGGTCGCGGGCACTTTGAACGCGTCATCCAAGGGGGCGAAGGCTTTGCCCATCTCGATCACATGGCGATAGCGGTCCTCCCAATCGTCCAGAAACTCAAAGGTTTCAACGATCTCTTCAAAGCGCTCCGTCGCCATCGGGTCTCTCCTTGTTCCGTTGATCCTTCACATAAGGCGTCAGGGGGAGAAGGTCCAGCATCCGCGCCGATTGCGACCCTTTTCAAGCCTTCTGTTTTCAGGTAGCCCTTGGTCAAAGAGATTTATGGGGAGAGGCCCGATGCGGCGTCAGGTGATTGTTTCTGGGTTGGTGCTCATGTTGGTAACGGGCTGTGCCTCGATCAAAGAATCGCGGATCAACCCTCTGAACTGGTTTGGGAAATCCGAGCCCGTCACCGTGTTGAATGATGGCACCGCAGCCACCGTCCTGCCCTCCCTGGCGCCGCGCAAAGGCTATCCGAATTTCGTCGACACCCGGCCCTTGGCCCCGGTCATTTCGGATGTCAACGTGGTCAAATCGGCCTCTGGTGCCATCATCACCGCCACCGCAACCCTGCCCACGCTTGGCTATTTCGACGCTGAACTGGTCCGCGTGGCCTCTGCGGATGCCTCTGTCGCCGCCTATGAGTTCCGCCTGCGCCCGCCGACCTCCGCCGCGCCCACGGGCACCGCGGCACAACGTCGGATCACCGCAGCCAAATCGCTTTCGAACGAAGATCTTGCGGGCATTCGCACCATCCTTATCAAAGGGGCCGCAGGCGCACGCCAAGTGCGGCGCTAAAACGGTGCGCTAAAACGGCGCGGGCCACCCTCGGCCCGCCTTTACATCCCGGCTCTGCCAAGACATCCTGCGCCTCGACGAAATACCTAAGAGGCGCGCGATGACCCCCAACTCCCCCCGCAACATCATCATCGACACCGACCCCGGACAAGACGACGCCATGGCGATCCTTTTGGCGCTTGGCTCGCCCGAAGAGGTAAACGTCCTCGGTATTACAGTGGTCGCCGGAAACGTGCCTTTGGCATTGACTGCGAAGAACGCGCGCAAGGTCTGCGAAGTGGCCGGGCGGCCCGATGTCAAAGTGTTCGAAGGCTGTGACCGCCCGCTGGCGCACACGTTGGTGACGGCGGAACATGTGCATGGCAAGACCGGGCTGGACGGCATCGAATTGCCCGATCCAGTGATGCCGCTCCAAGATCAAAACGGCGTCGATTTCATCATCGACACGTTGCGCGCAGAACCTGCGGGCACGGTGACGCTCTGTCCTTTGGGGCCTTTGACCAACATTGCAACTGCGTTTAACAAAGCGCCGGATATTATTGAAAAGGTTCAGGAAATCGTCTTGATGGGTGGCGCGTATTTTGAGGTCGGCAATGTCACCCCCGCCGCCGAATTCAACATTTACGTTGACCCGGAAGCTGCTGATATTGTGTTTAAATCTGGTGTTAAACTGACCGTCATGCCACTCGATTGCACCCATAAGGTACTGGTCACTGCGCCGAGGCTTCAGGCCTTTCGCGATTTTGGCACCCATCTGGGCGATGTTGTGGCCGGGTGGCTGGATTTTTTCGAGCGCTTCGACGTGGAAAAATATGGCTCGCTGGGCGGCCCGCTGCATGACCCGACCGTCATTGCCTATCTGATCAAGCCCGAATTGTTTTCGGGGCGGTTTATCAATGTCGAGATTGAAACCCACTCCGATCTGACCCGTGGCATGACCGTTGCCGATTGGTGGGGGGTCACAGACCGCGCGCCAAATGCGATGTTTATGGCGCAGGCCGATGCGGACGGTTTTTTCGCGCTTTTGACCGAACGGGTGGCGCGGCTGCACGGATGAGCTAGATAAACCTGTGACAGGAAACGGAGGGCGCGACATGGTCCAATTTGAGGTCCAATTTGACAACAGCTACGCCCGCCTGCCGGAGCGGTTTTTCACCAAGATCGCGCCCGAACAGGTGCCCGCGCCCGAAATGGTGATGTTCAACACAGAGCTTGCGGCGCAGTTGGGCGCCTCTGATTGGGACGCGGCTGTGTTTGCCGGCAATGTGATCCCGGACGGGGCCGATCCTTTGGCACAGGTCTACGCCGGGCATCAATTCGGCGGTTGGTCGCCGCGTTTGGGCGACGGGCGTGCGGTGTTGTTGGGCGAGGCTGTCACAGAGCAAGGTCGCTTTGACATTCAGCTCAAAGGCGCGGGCCGCACCCCCTATTCGCGCAATGGTGACGGGCGGGCGTGGATCGGTCCGGTGTTGCGCGAATTTATTGTCAGCGAATTCATGCATGCGGTGGGGGTCCCGACCACGCGGGCCTTGGCCGCCGTGCGCACCGGCGCGCGGGTGCAACGCGAACGGGCCTTTCCCGGCGCAATCCTCACGCGGGTCGCGGCCAGCCATATTCGCGTCGGCACGTTTCAATATTTCACCGCGCAGGAGGATGTGGAAGCGGTGCAACGCCTCGCCGATCACGTCCGCGCCCGCCATTTTCCGCAGGCCGAGGGCACGCTGGGCCTCTACGAGGCGATCCTTGCGGCACAGGCGCATCTGATCGCCAAATGGATGGGCTTGGGCTTTGTCCATGGCGTGATGAACACCGACAATATGGCCGTCTCCGGCGAGACCATCGACTACGGGCCTTGCGCCTTTATCGACGGCTATTCTCCGAAAGCGGTCTATTCTTCGATCGACCGACAGGGCCGCTATGCCTATGAGCAACAGCCCTCGATCGCGCATTGGAATCTGGCGCAGCTTGGGTCGTGTTTGGTGCCATTGATGGAGGCCGAACTTGGGTCGCAAGCGCAGGCGATTGACGCGCTGTCCGAGGTGTTGAACCGATTTCCTGCGCTTTATCAGGCCGAGTGGCGGCGGGTGTTTGGGGCGAAAATTGGCCTTGCGGATGCTGCCGAGGACGATGTGCCCTTGGTCCAGGACCTCTTGGCCCTGATGGCCCAGGACGGGGCCGATTTCACCAATGTGTTCCGTGGCTTGTCGGACGGCACTGCGCGGGATTGGCTGTTGGATCGCGAGGCGTTTGATCTCTGGTCTGAGCGCTGGGAGGCGCGGCGGTCCGCAGATTTTGCCGCCCACATGGCGCGCGCCAACCCCGCCGTGATCCCGCGCACGCATCGGATTGAACAGGCGATTGAAGCCTCTTTGGCGGGCGATGACAGTCTGGCCCTACGGCTGGTGCGGGTGTTGTCCACGCCATTTGATCTGGCGGAGGCGGACCGTGATTTGATCCAACCGCCCGCCGAGGATGAGGTGGTGGCACAGACGTTCTGCGGCACCTAATGGAGTGGGGCAGGCCCGTCTATTTGGAGCGAAATTTGCCGAACAAACGGGCATTGCGGGTGATGAAATCGCGAAACAATCCGGCAAACGGCCCCGCAAATAGCGACCCCCGCTCGCGCGCCACATAGAGCGCACCTGAGATGGCCCCAATCAAGCCGCCCCCCGCATCGACGATCAAATCCCACATCGTGTCTTGCAGGCCGGATTTTTGCATATTGCTGCCAAAGGCCTGATCCATCGCGTATTCAAAAATCTCCCAAAGCGCGCCGATGGACATGGCAAAGCAAAAGGCAAACATGCCGATGGCCCAAGGCGGTGCGGCGTAACGGTCGCCTTGGAACAGGATGAAAATCGCCACAAACCCGATCAAGCCAAAGCCAAGCGCGGAGCCTGCGTGCAACACCACATCCCACCACCAATAGCGATTGTAGAAATCGCCCACCTCGCCCAAAAACAATGTGGCAAACAGGAACAGCACGATCCCCGCCATGAAAGAGCGCGGGACATAAATGTGGTAGCGGCTTGCAAACAACAGCGGCAAAAGCGTCAGACCAAAGGTGCCGAGCGCCACAAAGGACGACGCGTAGCGCGCGGCAATCAGCCCGGCACAAAATTCAAAGATCAGCGCCAGCCAAACCAGCCGCATCACCAATGGCTGAGATTTGGCGTTTTTGAACAACCGTTTCATATCTGTCCTTCACTGTCGCGCCGCACACGCCGCACACAAGGGGCAGCCAAAACAAGACCTCTGCGATGGGATGCAATTGCAATGGGATGCAATCCAAGGCCTGCGTTCCTATGTTATTCATATGATGACGAAGAAGGAAATGGGCGCATTGCGCCTCGCCTCGTATAACCTGCGCAAATGCCGCGGGACCGATGGGCTGCGCGCACCGGGGCGCATCTTGGATGTGATCAACACGATGGATGCCGATGTGGTGGCGCTGCAAGAGGCGGACATGCGGCTGGGCGCGCGTCCGGCCGCCCTGCCCGCCCGGATGATCGACACCCATACGGATTTCATAGCGCTTCCCCTCAACACCTCCCCGGTCTCTTTGGGATGGCATGGCAATGCGATTTTACTACGCAAAGGCACGGTGGCGGAGGCCACGCATCGGCTCAGCCTGCCGGGGTTGGAGCCGCGCGGTGCCGTAGCGGTTGATGTGCCGGGATTGCGGATTGTGGGCGTGCATCTTGGGCTGTTGCGGTCGTCGCGTCAAAAGCAACTCCACGCCATTCTCGATCAGTTGCACGCGTTTGATAACCGCCCGACGGTAATCCTTGGCGATTTCAACGAATGGTCCGCGCACAGAGGCCTTGATCCGCTGCGCGCCACCTTTGACATTCTCGCCCCCGGTCGCAGCTTTCACGCCGCCCGCCCGATGGCGGCACTGGACCGGATCGCCCTCACCGAGGGGCTTGAAATGCGCGACGCCGGGGTGATGGAAACGGTCCTGTCGCGCCGCGCCTCCGATCATTTACCGATCTGGGCCGATGTGGTGACACGAGATCAGGCCTTACGGGGCGGGCAAACTTTCCCCTAGTCGCACGCGCCTCGCCTGATACATAGACGGTATTGACTGGCAAAGGCTTCCCCATGACTCTTCTGCAAATCGCCTCGCTTTTGATCGTCCTCGCAGGCGCGTTCGGCGCGATCAATTACCTGTTTCTCAAACTCCCCTCCTCCATCGGCATTCTCGTCGTCGCCCTGATCGCCTCGCTGGTGATCATCGGGTTGGACGCGGTTTTCCCGGCGTCCATGGTCGAAGAAACCATCCGCACCGAGGTCATGGCCTTTGATTTCTCTGACACGTTGCTGGAGGGCATGTTGGGTCTGTTGCTGTTTGCAGGCGCGCTGCATGTCAAAATCTCTGATCTGCGGGCGCAATGGGGGCCGGTGTTTTTGATGGCCACTTTGGGTGTGGGCCTTTCGACCGTGGTGGTTGGCGTGGGCTTTAGCTGGATGACCGGGATGCCCTTGTTGATCGCACTCACGTTTGGGGCGTTGATTTCGCCCACCGATCCGGTGGCCGTGCTGGGCGTGTTGCGTCAGGCGTCTTTGCCGAAAAGTCTTGAGACCAAAATCGCCGGAGAAAGCCTGTTCAACGATGGGGTTGGCTATGTGGTTTACCTTGTTTTGGTCGGGCTGGCCTTTGGCGCGACGGGTGGGCATGGTGACGCGCATGGTGACGACAGTGCGGTACAGGGCGCGGCAAAACTCTTTGCCCAAGAGGCCATTGGCGGCGCGCTTTTGGGACTCGTTTTGGGCTGGTTGACCTTCCGCGTCATGCGGTTGATTGATGATTACGCGCTTGAGGTGTTGATCACGCTCGGGCTGGCATTCGGCGGCTATGAGCTTGCCGTGGCGCTACAGGTCTCCGCGCCGATCATGGCGGTCTGTGCCGGATTGTTGATCGGCGATGTCGGCGCAAAATACGGCATGTCGGAAGAGACCCGGCGCTATGTCGATGCGTTTTGGAAGATGATCGACGAAATCCTCAACGCTATTCTGTTCTTGATGATCGGGTTTGAAGTCTTTGCCGTGGCCTTTGACATGTCGTCGGTTTTGGGCGGTGCAATGGCGGTGCTTTTGGCGCTTTTGGCCCGGCTCACCGCCGTGGCCGTACCGGTGCTGTTGCTCAAACCCTTTCGCAGCTTTTCCAAAGGCACCATCCCGATCATGACATGGGGCGGACTGAAGGGCGGCATCTCGGTCGCCCTCGCCCTCTCCTTGCCGGACAGTGAATGGAAACCGGTGATCCTGACCGCGACCTATATCGTCGTGGTGTTCTCGATCATCGTTCAGGGCCTGACCGTTGCGCCTTTGGCCAAACGCATGGGCCGCGAACCGAGGTTGGGCGTATGACGGCCTATCTCACCTATGATGTGTTCACCGATCGTCCTTTTGGCGGCAACCCTTTGGCGGTGATCCCCGATGCGGCACATCTGCCCGAGGATCAGCTGCAAAAGATTGCACGCGAATTCAATTATTCCGAAACGGTGTTTCTTTTGCCGCCCCAAGACCCCGGCAACACCGCACGTCTCCGTATTTTCACGCCGACGATGGAAGTGCCCTTTGCCGGGCATCCGACCATCGGCGCGGCTGTGGCGCTCTCCGAGTTGGGGCACGGGCCACAGATGCGATTGGAATTGCCGGTAGGATTGATTGAGGCCGAAGCCCGGGACGGCACCGCCGCGTTTACCGCGTCGCAACCGCTCGACATCCTCGCCGCCCCCGCCCCCGATCTGGTGGCGCGCGCCTTGGGGCTTATGGTGTCCGATCTCGCCACCGCCCCGGTGATGGCCAGCATGGGCTTGGCCTTTACCTTTGTCGAACTGACCTCGCGAGATGCCCTGTCACGCATCGCCATCGACGTTGCGGCCCTGCGCGACGGCCACGCCCGCCATCCGCAGGGGTTGGATTTTGCCCAAGCGCCCTATGTGCGCGATGGGGAGACGATCCACATGCGGATGTTTGCGCCACTGGACAATATACCCGAAGACCCGGCGACCGGATCCGCGGCGGCGGCTTTGGGGCGTTTGCTCTGTGAGGTGGAGGGGCGCGATCTGTCTTTGATGATCCACCAAGGCGAGGACATGGGGCGACCGTCGTGCATCTCTGTGACCGCCACGCCAAAGGCCGTGACCATCGAAGGGCACGCGGTCCGGATGATGCAAGGGCGGCTCTGCTTTTAGCTGCCTCACCCAGGCCGCACGCCGCAAAACGCCTTTTCAACCCGTGTGATCAAAAACTGGGCTGGACCATTCCGGCCCGTTTTCCTACCCTAGCCCCACGTTTACCCGGAGGCCCGATGTCTAACACCATCCTATCTCGTTGCGAGGCCAAGGGGCTGCGCCTGACCGAACAGCGTCGGGTGATTGTCTCCGTGTTGGAGGAGGCTGAGGATCATCCCGATGTCGAGGAATTGCATCGGCGCGCTGCCGCCAAGGATCAGGGTATTTCGCTGGCCACGGTGTACCGCACGGTGAAATTGTTTGAAGAGCGCGGGATTTTGGAAAAACTGGCCTTTGGCGATGGCCGCGCCCGCTATGAGGCGGCAGATCGCGCCCATCATGATCACCTGATCGACATCGAAACCGGCGCAGTGATCGAATTTGTCGATCCGGAAATCGAAGCCCTGCAAAAGCAGATCGCAGACCGGCTGGGCTATGATCTCAAGGGCCATCGCTTTGAATTATACGGCGTGCGCAAAAAACCCTGACCCCTTTTTGCACCCCCCATCTGCGGCTTTGATCCGGGGTGCGGGCTTGCGAGACGCGTCAGAACACGGCAAGCGGGAGAGCAACGCAAAGGTCCGCCCCGATGAACAATCTCAACGCCATTCTCCTCGTCGTCGCCGCTATGGCCAGTTTTACGGTCGAGGATATGTTTATCAAACGTCTCTCGGAGACCCTGCCGGTGGGCGAGATTTTGGCGTTGATCGCGATCGGGAGTTGTATGGCCTTTGGGATGATCGCCCGGATCAAGGGCAATGTGATCTTTGTCCGGCGCAATTGGCGCCCGGTGGTTTTGGCCCGCGCCGGGACCGAAGCCTTTGCCGCGCTGTCCTTTGCCACGGCGCTGTCCTTGGTTGATATTTCCACTGTCGGCGCGGTGTTTCAATCCATGCCTTTGGTGGTGACCATGGGCGCGGCGTTGTTTTTGAATGAATCGGTCGGATGGCGGCGCTGGATGGCGATTGTCATCGGCTTCGTCGGTGTTTTGATGATCATTCGTCCCGGGCTTTCCGGCTTTGAACCTGAGGCCTTGTGGGTGCTCGTCGCGGTGCTTTCCGTGGCGATCCGCGACCTGATGACCCGCGTCATGGACGCCGCCGTGCCCTCAAATGTGGTGTCGTTTCAGGCCTATCTGACGGTCGCAGTCGCATCTCTCGCAATGCTCGCGCTCACCCCCGGCACACCACCGCTGATGCCCGATGCCCCTGAGGCACTGATGGTCCTTGCCGGGATCGTGTTTGGCACCATTGGCTATGCTTGTATCGTGGCTGGGATGCGGTTGGGCGATGCCTCCGCCGTCACCCCGTTTCGCTACACGCGTCTGGTGTTCACCATGTTGGTGGGGATCGTGGTGTTTGGCGAACGCCCCGATCTGATGACCTATCTCGGCTCCGCGCTGATCATCGCCTCCGGCCTCTACGCCTATCTGCGCGAACGCAAACTGGCGCGGCTCTCGGTGGCGACACTGGCCGATGAGGTACAAACGCACGGGTTTTGAGGGGAAGGTGAATTAAAGGCGGCTTTGCGGGACTTTTCCACTCGACGCAACGGTATATGGTCCAACAATCTTGGTAACCTGGTAACTTCGACCTATGAGTGATTTAGAAACACGGCTTGCAGATATTATTGGTCGTCCCTCGACGCAAAGACCTTTTGTCTGTCAAGGTCACCCGTCTTCGTGCGACATATGGATTGTCGGCTATAACGCCGCAACGACTGGCGGTGACTGGTGGCGCTTTTGGTCGACAGACAAAGGGTTCGATCTTGTTTCATGGCGCAGGGATTATGACGCCGAACGGGCGGCCCGTGGAAAGGGGCCTTCGGCCACACGACGCCGCATTGATCGGATTAAAAAACAAGTGCCGCATGTATTGGAAACCAATATTTTCGCGACGCCGTCAACCGAAATGGCGAATATGCCGAAGAGCAGAACAGACACCTTCGATTTTCTGCTGGCGACATGCAAACCTCGCGTGATCGTTGCTCATGGCATTCCAGCTGCGAAGCACCTTGCAAGCTGGAATGCCGGAAGGTTGATAACCTGTCCTCATCTCTCGCGGGCAGGCTATCTCGTTGTCGACAACGTCATCGAAAAGCTTCAGACGAACTAAGCCTGCCTATCATTAAAAAGGGCGAAAGGCGTGACCGTGGTAAGTATGAGCCAAAAACAGACATTCACCAAAACACGGGCCATCCACTTGCGTCCAATCTCCTGAAGCGCGCACCAATCCCCCACTTCACCCCAAATAAGTTACCGCTAACGCCGCTTCTGTCATACAACCCTCAAAGAAGCGCGCGATGTTAGCGCTCAATTGTTGACGCGCGCGTCTTGACTGGTATCAAAGCACCAACGTGACGCGCGAGATTTGCGCCGAACACCCATGCTACCCAATTTCACAAAGGGACCTCCGCCATGAGCACCATCATCGACATCATCGGCCGCGAAATTCTTGACAGCCGTGGCAACCCCACCGTCGAAGTCGACGTCATTCTGGAAGACGGCACCATGGGCCGCGCCGCTGTGCCTTCTGGCGCCTCGACCGGCGCGCATGAAGCCAATGAAAAGCGCGACGGCGATAAATCCCGGTACATGGGCAAAGGCGTTTTGGAAGCTGTGGCTGCGGTCAACGGCGAAATCCTTGAGGCGCTCGTGGGCATGGACGTGACCGAGCAAGAAGCCATCGACGCGGTGATGATCGAACTCGACGGCACGCCGAACAAATCCCGCCTTGGTGCCAACGCCATTTTGGGCGTCTCTTTGGCCTGTGCCAAAGCCGCCGCCGATTACTCCGCCCTGCCGCTGTATCGCTACATTGGCGGGTCCGCCGCGCGCATCCTGCCGGTGCCGATGATGAACATCATCAACGGCGGCGAACATGCCGACAACCCGATCGACATTCAGGAATTCATGATCATGCCGGTCTCTGCCGCGAACATCAAAGAGGCCATTCGCATGGGCTCCGAAGTGTTCCACACGCTGAAAAAAGAGCTCTCGGCGGCAGGTTACAACACCGGGATCGGCGACGAGGGTGGCTTTGCGCCCGCCATCAATTCCGCCCGCGAAGCGCTTGATTTCATCATGAAATCTATCGAGAAAGCGGGCTACAAACCCGGCGAGGACATCTACCTCGCGCTGGACGCCGCCTCGACCGAATATTACGTCGATGGCAAATATGAGATGAAGGGCGAGGGCAAATCCTTGACCTCCGCCGAGAACGCCGACTACCTTGCCGCGCTTTGCGCCGACTACCCGATCATCTCGATCGAAGACGGCATGGCCGAGGACGATTGGGCCGGTTGGAAACTGTTGACCGAGAAATTGGGCGACACGGTGCAACTTGTCGGTGACGATTTGTTCGTGACCAACCCTGTGCGCCTTGCCGACGGCATTGCGCAGGGCGTGGCCAACTCCATGCTTGTCAAAGTCAACCAGATCGGCACCCTGTCTGAGACCCTCAAAGCCGTCGATATGGCCCACCGCGCCCGTTACACCAACGTGATGTCGCACCGCTCGGGCGAAACCGAAGACGCCACCATCGCCGATCTGGCCGTGGCGACCAATTGTGGCCAAATCAAAACCGGCTCGCTGTCGCGGTCGGACCGGATGGCAAAATACAACCAGTTGATCCGCATTGAGGAACAACTGGGCGCGACGGCGGAATATGCCGGGACGTCTATTTTGAAGTCGTGAGGCCGTTAAAGCATTGACGAAATGAACAAAGCCCCGCCAGATTGGTGGGGCTTTTTGTTTGGCCCTTTTACAGGAGGTTCCCGTGCCAACCCTTTGCTATTTCATGCCTTCGAAGCATTTGATTTCAAACCTCCAAAACCGCCACCTCAAGATATCACGGTTCAATGATTGCAACGATGTGTTTGAATTGGGGAATTTTCGAGCACCAAAGACGACTAACACCCAGAGAAAAAGGGAAATTCGCACAGCAATTCGCACATGGTCCGCCGAGACCAACAAGAAAATGGGGTTAATATGCTTTTCTAACCATCACTACTCACCCCTTATGTGGGCGCATTACGCCGATCAAAACCGGGGAGCGTGCCTTGTCTTCGAATACGAAGAAAAACCCGGCGTCAAATTGGCCGAAGTAAACTACACGCGCAATCGACATGTATTCCCGTTACGTGAGGCTCAGACCCTGCCATTGCTCACAAGTGAAACGCCACTAGGAGACCTTATCATTCACTGTGCGACGAAAGAGTTGGATTGGTCTTACGAAGAGGAACAAAGACTTTTGATTTTCTTTGATGAGGCGAAAACCCTTGTGAAAGACGTTGGGTGTTTAAAGTTCCTCAAGTGGGAAGGCGTTCTTACTCTCAAAGAGGTTTACTTAGGCGCAAAGCCGGATTGCTGCGTAGAGGCTATTAAGGGAGCACTTCCAAAGAACGGCGAAGATGTAAACGTCACCCAAAAGCGCGCTGCATTTCGCGATTTTAGAATTGTTATCCAAAAAAATTCGGGCAGGCACAAGGCATGCAAAGATAGTCACGATTGCTCCTGACCTAAATTCAATCCTACTTGACCCAGCTTTTAGCTTCAGACATTCCATTCCCCATGACCCACACATCCCCCCTCCCCGCCTCGCCTCTTTCTGACGGCATCCATCCCCTCCCCTCCGGCAAGCTGGCGGCGGTGGTGACCTATCTTGAGATGACCAGACGTCCCGCGCCGCGCGATGTGGCGGCGCCTGAGGGCGTGACCTTGGTGGCGCATGAGGCGCCGGATTTGGCGTGGTATCGCGGGTTGTATCGCGCGGTTGGCGAGGATTGGCTGTGGTTTTCGCGGCTTTATATGGAGGATGCGGCGCTGGCGGCGATCCTGCATCATAAGGATGTTGAGGTCTCTGCGTTGACCAAAGACGGGCGGGCGTTGGGGCTGTTGGAATTGGATTTCCGCGACCCGGACAACACCGAGCTTGCGTTTTTTGGCCTGTCGAAAGAGTTGATCGGCACGGGTGCTGGGCGGTGGATGATGGAGCGGGCGCTGGATTTGGCGTTCAAGCGCCCGATTGCGCGGTTGTTCGTGCACACCTGTACGCTCGACAGCCCGCAGGCGGTGGGATTTTACATCCGTTCGGGCTTTGTGCCCTATCGCCGTGCCATCGAGGTGATGGACGATCCGCGGATGAATGGGCCGGTGCGCGATGATGCGGCCGGGCATATCCCCAAAATTTGAGAGCAGGTTCCCATGAGCACGCCCACCGCCGAAACGCTGATCCAGCGCCTGAAGTTGCAGCCCCATCCCGAGGGCGGATATTTTCGCCAGACATGGGTGGCAGAGGCCGAAGACGGCGCACGTCCGGCGGGAACCTGCATCTATTTTTTGTTGAAAGCGGGCGAGAACAGCCATTGGCACCGCGTCGATGCGGTCGAAATCTGGCACTATTATGCCGGGGCACCGCTGATCCTGTCTCTGTCCGAAACGGACGGTGGCCCGGCGCGGGACGTGATGTTGGGGCCTGATTTTGCACAGGGCCAAGAGCCGCAACTCATTGTCCCCAAAGGGGTTTGGCAGGCGGCCCGCAGCACGGGCGACTATACGTTGGTGGGGTGCACGGTCTCGCCCGGATTCCGGTTTGAGGGGTTTGAACTGGCCCCTCTTGGCTTTGACATCGCCCGCGCGTGATCTGAGCCGCGGATCACGCAGGGGAAACGCGCGCGACCACTCGTCAGGACAGGAGAAAACAGGCCAGACGGCCCGCGAGAACACAAACGCCAAGGCCAAGCCAAAGCAAAATGCGCCATCCAGTCCCACGTCTCTCCCGGCTCATGCCCGCCTTGCCTCATGACAGCGGAAAGCGCGGCCAAAGACGAAGATCAGGGGCAGCGCCATGAGGCAGAAAACGAACACCGGCGGCAATGAAGATGGCCTTACGTGACGCCCTCCCGACAAAGCGGCGGAGCGACGGGGAAATCCACAGCCTTTTTCCCCGCAAATTCCCCCCAAAGGTAAGGATTTCCACACTAGCCCCAAACTGACGCAAGGTTAACTTAGCGTCAGTTAAAGAGTGCGGGAACGTGTGGTGTGTTTACCTGTCCCGTTGGGTTGGTGGAGTAAGCGCTGGTCGGACAGGAGGGGCTGGGGGGGAACCGCCACTCTGCCTGCCCGCCAGCCACGTTCCACATCTCAGCCTTCAAAACCTGACCTTTCCCAATAGCTTTCCAATAGAACCGGCCAGTTCATGCCGCAACTGCATGCGCGCCTTTGGTCGGGTCGGTCGCAAGACCCGACCCACCATGGTCCCGATAGCCGTGAAACATCCCGTCCCTCTAGGCTCACATCAAGAGGCGCGCGAAGAAGAACCTGTAGACCACAGGGCAAAGCGCCTCGAACAGACTGGGAGGAAAGTCACATGAATCTTATCAACGCTTTGGCGATTTCTATCGGCGTGCTGGCGTCTGTCGCCACATATCTCTGCCTTGGGACCGGGTTGGGCCTACAGGTTTGGGCGCTCTTTATTGGCTGGGGTGCCTATTATCACACCGGGGGCACCGCCTCCTCCATCAGCAAATGCGCCATCAACCACGTTTGGGGTGCGGTTGTCGCCACGGCCGCCTTGTTTGTTGTGGCGACGGTTGGCGGTTCTGTCGCCGTGACCTCGATCATCGTCGGCCTGTCGGTTGTGGTGCTGGTCCTTGGTGCGCATCTTCCGGCCTTGGCGACCATCCCGGCGGCGGTATACGGCTATGCCGCAACCGCAGGCTTTGCGCTTTTGTCCGGCGTGACGATTGGCGATCTGGCCGCCTCCGCGCAGGCCACGGTGATGGTCTTGATCTCGATGATCATCGGCACATTGTTTGGCTTTGTCTCTGAAAAGGGGGCAGGCCTGTTGACCGCAAAATCGGGCGCGACCGAAGCCGCCTAAAGCGATCCAAAAGCGTTGCGCCTTTCCCCTGTCTCAGGTTTATGGCGGAACGCTTTAAAGATAAAACACCCCCGTCCGCAGTGGATCGGGGGTGTTCTTTGCTCACACCTTACGGGTCAGATCTTATGGGCCGGGCTTCGACACACGCCCACCGCCAATTGCCGCACGCACCCCTGTGGTCGCAGGGCATGAGGTCGGCAAGCCGCGTTTGACGCGCATGGCGAGAAAGGCAAAAGCCTGCGCCTCCAACATGTCGCCATCCAAACCGACCGCTTCAACCGGGAGCACCGGGCAATCCACCCCGGCGGCAAGCATGGTCATCAAAGTGGCATTGTGCCGCCCGCCGCCCGTGACATAAAGCGCGCTCGGCGGGGTTGGACAATGCTCCATCGCGCGGGCGACACAGGCGGCGGCGAAAGCGGTCAATGTGGCGACGGCATCGGCGTCTGTCAAAGTTGAAACCGCATTTATGATGTCGTGAAAATCGTTCCGATCCAGTGACTTGGGCGGCATTTTGTAAAAATACCGGTGTTCCAGCCCCTGCGTCACAGCGGCCATGTCGGGCATGCCACTGGCGGCCAAAGCGCCATCGGCATCATAGGCCATGCCGCGGCGTTCGCGCATCAGATCATTGACCGGGGCATTGGCCGGGCCGGTGTCAAAGGCCAGCAAAGCGCCCGCCTCAGCCGGATCGGCGACGCGCGGATCGACCCAAGTGAGATTGCCAACCCCGCCCATATTGAGAAAAGCCACGGGGGATGTCGCGCCGATGAGCCGCGCCAAAGCGTGGTGATAAAACGGCGCAAGAGGCGCGCCCTGCCCGCCCATTTCGACATCCGCGCTGCGAAAATCCCACACCACAGGCACGTCGAACACTTCGGCCAAGACCGCGCCGTCGCCCGCCTGACAGGTGCGGCCATGACCCGGGTCATGGGCCAGTGTTTGTCCGTGAAATCCAATAAGATCAAAACCTTTGAGGGTTGAAAGCGCTTCCGCATGGGCGGTTTCGATCACCTCGCACAGCTTTTTTGAGGCGGACCACCCCCCCAGTTCGGCGCGCAACAGCGCTTGCTCCGGCTCAGAATAGGGTCGAAAATGGCTGTCGCCGAATTTGAAAATCTCCACCCCATCGGTCAGGACCATGGCCACATCGACCCCATCCAACGAGGTGCCGGACATACATCCGGCCACCCAGATTGGCTCTGCTTTACTGATACCGCGCATGACACTCTTTCCCTTTGGCCTTTGCCCGGATATATCAGGCCGCGCTGACCCTTTGAACGGAAAATGTGACCGATGACCTACCATCCCAAATCAGACTTTCTGCGTATCATCATTGAACGCGGGTTCTTGGCCGACTGCACCAACCTGCAAGAGCTGGACGATTATCTGAACAAAGGGATGGTCACCGCCTATATCGGCTATGACGCCACGGCGTCCTCGTTGCATGTCGGGCACCTGCTCAACATCATGTTGCTGCGCTGGTTCCAAAAGACCGGCAATAAACCGATCACGCTGATGGGCGGCGGCACCACGAAAGTGGGCGATCCGTCGTTTCGCGCGGATGAGCGGCCTTTGCTGACCCCGGAACAGATCGGTGCCAATATCGACGGGATGCAAAAAGTGTTTGCCCGCTACCTCGACTATGGCGATGGAAAGGCCACGCCCACAGGCGGCGACGCGGTAGGACAAGATAATGCCGCAATGATGCGCAACAATGCGGAGTGGCTCGATCACCTCAATTACCTTGAGTTCCTGCGTGACATCGGGCGGCATTTTTCGGTCAACCGGATGTTGTCGTTTGAATCGGTGAAATCGCGTCTGGACCGGGAACAAAGCCTGTCCTTCCTCGAATTCAACTACATGATCCTTCAGGCCTATGATTTCCTGGAACTGAACCGCCGCTATGGCTGTGTGTTGCAGATGGGCGGATCGGATCAGTGGGGCAATATCGTCAACGGCATCGACCTGACCCGGCGCGTGTTGGACAATGAAATCTTTGGCCTGACCACACCGCTTTTGACCACCTCGGATGGCCGCAAAATGGGAAAATCCCAAGGTGGGGCGATCTGGCTCAATGGCGATATGTTGTCCCCCTATGAGTTCTGGCAATTCTGGCGCAACACCACGGATGCGGACACGGGGCGGTTTTTGAAGCTCTTTACCGAAGTGCCGGTGGAGGAATGTGATCGTCTTGGCGCGTTGGAAGGCTCCGAAATCAACGCGGCGAAGATCATTTTGGCCAATGAGGTCACCACATTGCTACACGGGGCGGAGGCGGCAGCGGCGGCAGAGGCCACGGCACACGAAGTGTTTGAAAAAGGCGGAATGGGCGACGACCTTCCGACGTTGGAATTGAGTGCACAGGAGATTGGCGACGGGATTTCCATCGTGCAACTGTTCGTGCGCTCGGGCCTTGTGGGTACGGGCAAAGAGGCCAAACGCCTGTTTGCCGACAATGGCGCCAAGGTGAACGATGCCGATCACAAAGACGCAGGTCTGTTGATCACCGCCGCCGATCTCGCCACCCCGCTGAAACTTTCGGCGGGCAAAAAGCGCCACGCTTTGGTGACATTGAAAGCCTGAAACTCCCGTCAGGTTTGACCATAAATGAACATTCCGCCGCGCCCCTATGCCTCTGGGCGCGGCATTTCATGCTCACTCGAATGTGCATAAAGACCCGCCCCTGAAACTTGAATGCTGCGACAGCACAAGACATATTGGGCCTATGACCTGCTCTAAACCATCTCACACCACACGGATTGCACTGGTGTCTTTCTGTTTCGGCCTTGGCTTTGGCGCATCCTGTGCCGGGATGGCCAATGCGGAGTCATGGTTGCTTGGTGGTGGCTGGGTGATGTTGAGTGCCACGGATGGGCTTGATCACAGTTCAAAGGACGAGGGCCTGGCATTTGGCGGCAATGGGACATGGGCCACGCCCACAGAGGGGCTGGGCCTGAGCTTTGGCGCGTTTGGCAATCTTGGGCGCTTGCACGAGACCTACGCCGCGGTGACGTGGCAGACCGCGCAAGGGGACCGATTTTCGGTTGGCGATCCGCGCCCGGCCTATGACCTCTTTGCCCGACCGGCCCTCCTCGACGTGTTTCTGTCGGCAGCCCTTGAGCGCAGCGAGGTGGGCCTCAGCCGCGCCACGAATGGCACGATCACCGAGCCGAAATACTTGCCACTTGGGGCTTCTTATATGCGCGATGGGGCGGCGATGTCGCTACATTATGTCGAGGATTATGACAGCTATATCCTGGGTGTGGCAGGGCGTATGGAGCTACCGAACATGAGCGTCGATGCCGCCCTTGAGCTGGTCGATGGCGACACGACCAAGGCCAATGCGAAACTGCAACTGAACCGCGATCTGGGGCCTGGCGCGGCCTCGGCCAGCCTGTTTTACAGCGGTGCCAATGCGGCGGGCACGGAATTGGAACTGGCCTATCGCCATCCGGTTGGGGCGCATGTGGCCGTGAGCGAAATCGTCTCCGTCCCCCTGTCGGAGCCGGATCAAGCGCTTGTGGCGCTGGGGGCGCAGGTCGGGCTTGGCGGGGCATGGTCTTTGAATGCGGCGGCGTCCTATGCGGACACGCAAAGCGCCTTTATGGCGGGGCTGCGGTTGGAGTTTTAATCGGCGGCACATACAAAAGGGCGCCCGAAAGCGCCCTTTGATCTTTGTCTTACGCTATGGCTCAATCGGTGACTTTGACCGATGTCATCACATCCGGCGCACCGATGACGGCCCCGTTCGGACCTGTGCCACGCTTGATCGCGTTGACCACATCCATCCCCTGCGTCACCTTGCCGACCACCGTGTATTGGCCATCGAGATGCGGCGCGGGGGCGAACATGATGAAGAACTGGGCATTGGCGCTGTTCGGGTTTTGCGACCGCGCCATGCCAACGACGCCGATGTCAAAGGTCTTGTCAGAGAACTCGGCTTTCAGGTCATCAAAATGCGACCCGCCACGTCCGGCCATCTGCATGGAGAAGCCCTCCGCGCCCATTTTGCCGTATTCAACATCGCCGGTTTGCGCCATGAAACCGTCGATCACGCGGTGAAACACCACGCCATCATAAGCGCCCTCATTGGCAAGTGCGGTGATTTGGGCGACATGACCGGGGGCCACATCCTCGAACAGGTCGATATGGACCACGCCATTGGCTGCGCCTTCAACCACGATGTCGAGACCCGTCGCAAAGCTTGGCGCGGCCACGCAAATGGCCAAAGCTGTCAGAGCGGATTTAAACATCGGCGGCCACCTTCATGGAGACCATGACATCGGGCTCACGCGGCGGCTCGCCACGGGTGATTTTATCCACGGCATCCATGCCCGAAATCACCCGGCCATAGACCGTGTATTGGCGATTGAGGAAATGGTTGTCGGAAAAGTTGATGAAAAACTGCGAGTTGGCAGAGTTCGGGTTTTGCGCGCGGGCCGCACCGATGGTGCCGCGGTCATGCGGAATGCCGGAGAATTCGGCCTCGACATTGGGCAAATCGGACGCGCCTGTGCCAGCGCGGCGCGGCTCGTAGTCTTTGGTTTTGTTGCCAAACTGCACATCGCCGGTTTGGGCCATGAACCCGTCGATCACGCGGTGGAACACAACGCCATCATAGGCACCCGAGCGGGCCAGTTCTTTCATCCGGTCGCAATGTTTGGGCGCGATTTCGGGCATCAACTCGATGACCACTTCGCCATTTTCAAGCGTCAGGATAATCGTGTTTTCGGGATCTTTAATTTCGGCCATGGAAGCCTCCTCACCATCAGAAATTTCGCGCACTCTAAAGCGGCACGCGCGCGAGGGAAAGAGGCAAGCGCGCACAGAGGGGCAGCCCGGAGTTGACGAAAGCGTGTCTAAAGCGCAAACAAGGGCCAAAGATGCTGCAACCTCCCCGAAAGGACGCAAACATGGCATGGAAAACCCTCGACGACATGGATTTGGACGGCAAAGTGGTGCTCACACGGGTGGACATCAACGTCCCCTTTGAGGCGGGCCATGTCACCGACGCCACCCGGATTGAACGGATCAAACCGACGATTGACGATATTTTGGCGAAGGGCGGCAAACCCGTCTTGATGGCGCATTTTGGTCGCCCGAAAGGTCAGGTTGTCCCCGAGATGAGCCTTGGGTTGATCACGGATGCGGTGGCCAAGGTCTTGGGCGTACCGGTGAAATTTGCCAGCGACTGCATTGGCGCACCGGCGAAAACCGCCGTGGCCGAGCTTCAGGCTGGTGAGGTGCTGTTGCTTGAGAACACCCGATTCCATGAAGGTGAGACCCAAAACGACCCGAAATTCGCCGCGTCCTTGGCCGCTTTGGGCGATGTCTATGTCAATGACGCCTTCTCAGCGGCGCACCGCGCCCATGCCTCGACCGAAGGCTTGGCGAAATTGTTGCCCTGCTGCGCCGGTCGGTTGATGCAGGCGGAGCTTTCCGCGCTTGAGGCCGCTTTGGCGACACCGGAGCGCCCGGTCGTGGCGGTGGTCGGTGGGGCGAAAGTGTCGACCAAACTGGATCTTTTGGGAAATCTGGTGCGCAAGGTCGATTATCTGATCATCGGCGGCGGCATGGCCAACACATTCTTGGCCGCAGAAGGCGTCGATGTCGGCAAATCCCTGTGTGAACATGATCTGGCGGAAACCGCGCTTGAGATCGTGAAAAAGGCCGATGAGGCGGGTTGCGAGATCGTGTTGCCCATCGACGTGGTCGTGGCGCGCGAATTCAAAGCAAATGCGGCAAACGAAGTCGTTCCGGTGACCGAATGCCCGAGCGATGCGATGATTTTCGATGCGGGCCCGGCTTCGGTCAAGCGCATCATCGAAATCATTGACGAGGCGAAAACATTGATCATGAACGGCCCGTTGGGTGTGTTCGAATTGACCCCGTTCCACAGCGGCACCTTCGCAATGTTGGCGGAAATCGAGGCGCAGACCAAAGCCGGCAAGCTGATTTCAGTGGCGGGTGGTGGCGACACGGTGTCGGCGATCAACATGGCAGGCTCTGCCGATGGGTTCACCTATATTTCGACCGCAGGCGGCGCGTTCCTTGAGTGGATGGAAGGCAAAGCGCTTCCGGGGGTTGTGGCGCTCGGCTAACCGCCCTGCTTTCAACACATGGAAAGGCCCTCTCGGATGATCCCCGCGTGGGCCTTTTCTATTTTGGGTGCTATCGCGAAATCGAATGGCGGCTATGTGGCCGTCTGTTGCTCCAAATCAAATCCCGTGCCTGCAAAACCGCCTAGCGTGTCACGTGATGGGGCCGTGAGCGCAATCATCCAAAATGTTAGCGCCACCACGATTGCGGCAGATCGCTGGGCACGGTAACCCGGAGCAAGACCCGCAGCCTCCCCTTGATGAGGGGTCACGTGAGCAACGAGTGAGCCAAAAGAGGATACAGATGTCTATTGAACAAATGACCGCCAAGATGAGCGAAGGCCAAGGCTTTATTGCAGCACTGGATCAATCGGGTGGCTCGACACCCAAGGCGCTGAAACTCTATGGCGTTGAGGAAAGCGATTATAACGGCGAAGCCGAAATGTTTGACGCGGTGCATGCGATGCGCTCGCGGATCATGCAATCTCCGGCCTTTACCGGCGACAAAGTGATCGGTGCGATCCTGTTTGAAATGACGATGGACCGCGATGTGGCGGGCAAACCGACCTCGCATTACCTTTGGGAAGAAAAGGGCGTTGTGCCGTTTTTGAAAATCGACAAAGGGCTTGAGGCCGAAGAAAACGGCGTTCAATTGATGAAGCCGATGCCGGGTTTGGACGATCTTTTGGCCCGCGCGTTCAAATTGGGCGTGTTTGGCACCAAAGAGCGCTCCGTGATCAATGCCGCCAACCCGGTGGGGATCAAAGCAGTCGTGGATCAACAGTTTGAGATCGGCGAGCAAGTGATTGCGGCGGGCCTGATGCCGATCCTTGAGCCGGAAGTGACGATCACCATTGCGGACAAGGCCGAGGCCGAAGCGATCCTGCGCGACGAGATTTTGACCCATCTGGACGCTTTGGATGAACGCAAAAAAGTGATGTTGAAACTGTCACTGCCCAGTGTTGCGAATTTCTACAAACCGCTGGTCGATCACCCGCGCGTTTTGAAGGTTGTGGCATTGTCCGGCGGCTATTCCCGCGACGACGCCAACGCCATCCTGAGCCAAAACACCGGCATGATCGCGTCCTTCTCGCGCGCTCTGTCCGAAGGGTTGAACGCCAAACAAACCGACGCGGAATTTGACGCCACGCTACAAGCGGCCGTGGACAGCATCCACGCGGCCTCCATCGCAGGCTAAGCCCAGCCCTATGACAAGACGGCAAAGCGCTCCATTCTGGGGCGCTTTGTTTTTGAGAGCTTTTTTCTGCCGATGATTCGTTTTTGGGATTCACAGAGCGAATCACTTGTGTCATAAGAGAGTTACGGAGCGACCCGACCAAAGAGGTGGCCCGTTTGAGGCAGTACAGGTGCCAAAAGCACCTATCATACAAAGGTAAGAAGCCTATCATGGCTCATCCGCGCAAACGTCCGTCGCTGGCCGTGCTTTTGTACACCGGCGTGATTGTCACCTTGGGTGGCTATTTCACTTTTGCCTCCGTGCAGGGTGAATACGGACTTTTTCGCCGTCTGCAAATCGAGGCTGAATTGTCCGAATTGCAGACGGTGAGCGGCCAACTTGACGAAGAGTTGGCGGTGATGCGCAACAAGACGATGCGCTTGTCAGACCGCTATCTTGACCTTGACCTTCTGGACGAACAGGCTCGCGATATTTTGGGATACCTGCGTTCGGATGAGATCGTCATTCGCTAAGTCCTCACAAGGCCCAAGGCGGATCACCAAGGACACACGAGCAAAACGAGTCCCGATATGAAAGCCACGTTCCCGACCCGCCTGACGCGCCGTTCCAAATTGGGTTTTGCGGCCCTTTTGCTTGGCGCGCTCATGGCGTGCAGCGGCGGAGGCAACCCACCACGGGACCCCGAAAACGCTTGCTCCATTTTCAAAGAACGCCCGCATTACCAACAGGCGCTCAAAGCGTCAGAACGCAAATGGGGTGTCTCAATTCCGGTGCAAATGGCACTGATTTATCAAGAATCCACCTTTCGCGCGACGGCCCGCCCGCCGAAACGCTATGTGCTGTTCATCATCCCGAAAGGTCGGGCCAGCTCGGCGCGCGGCTATGCTCAGGCGCTCGATGGCACCTGGGACGACTACCGCAACGGGCCGGGGCGCGCCGGTGCCAGCCGCAGCAACATCCGCGACGCCACCGATTTCATCGGCTGGTATGTCTCGACCAACAATACCGCCCTAGGGATCGCGAACACGGACGCCCGCAACAGCTATCTGGCCTATCACGAGGGCCGCACGGGCTATCGGCGCGGATCACACAACGGCAAGACATGGCTTTTGGACGTGGCGGATGGGGTGGCCGCACGGGCCGCGCGCTATGAGGCACAGCTTATCAGCTGTCGTTAAGGGCGTCGGATCAAAGCTATTCCCCAAACGCATAGCTGCGTCCCAAATTGCAACTCAAAAAACCCGTGCATTCGTGACGTTGCGTCTGTATTATATAGTTTAATACTAAACTAAACCCTTTTACGCCTTTTCCTCATCGGGAAAAGCGGAAAAGGACCGCGCTTCTTTGAGGGGTGTGGGCGCCTTGCACAGCATTCGTCACGCGGATGTCATGCAGACCACTTTATATGTCGGACTTTGGAGGAGGAGGCCATATGGCAACCCGGAAATCAGCATCCACGCCGGCGAGCAAAGCGAACGTCTCGAAAGACGAATTGCTCGCCTATTACAAGGATATGCTTCTCATTCGCCGTTTTGAAGAAAAGGCCGGCCAATTGTATGGCATGGGCCTGATCGGCGGCTTTTGTCACCTGTACATCGGCCAGGAGGCGGTTGTGGTTGGGCTTGAGGCCGCAGCCAAAGAGGGCGACAAACGCATCACCTCGTATCGCGACCACGGCCATATGTTGGCCTGTGGCATGGACCCGAAAGGCGTGATGGCCGAATTGACCGGGCGTGAGGGTGGTTATTCCAAAGGCAAGGGCGGCTCCATGCATATGTTCTCGAAAGAGAAGCATTTCTATGGCGGTCACGGCATCGTCGGCGCGCAGGTGCCACTGGGTGCCGGTCTGGCCTTTTCCGACAAATACAAAGGCAATGACAATGTGACCTTTGCCTATTTCGGTGATGGCGCGGCGAACCAAGGTCAGGTTGCCGAGACCTACAACATGGCTGAGATTTGGGACTTGCCGGTGATTTTTGTCATCGAAAACAACCAATACGCCATGGGCACCTCGACCCAACGCTCGACCAAATCGCCGAGCTATTGGGGACGTGGCGCCGCCTATGGGATCGAGGGCGAAGAAGTCGACGGCATGGATGTTTTGGCGGTCAAAGAGGCCTCAGAGCGGGCCACGGCGCATTGTCGCGCGGGCAAAGGCCCCTACATTCTTGAGGTCAAAACCTATCGCTATCGCGGTCACTCGATGTCCGATCCGGCGAAATACCGGACCCGCGAAGAGGTCCAGAAGATGCGCGAAGAGCGCGATCCGATTGAGGCGGTGCGGTCGATCCTTTTGACCGGCAATCACGCCACGGAAGACGACCTCAAAGCCATCGACAAAGACATCAAGGCGGTGGTGAACGCCTCCGCTGAGTTCGCGAAAGAAAGCCCGGAACCGGCGCTGAGCGAGCTTTGGACTGACATTTATGCGGATGAAATTCCGCAGCATGACGCCTGATTTGGGAGGATAGACGACAATGGCTACCGAACTGCTGATGCCCGCGCTGTCTCCGACCATGGAGGAAGGCACGCTTGCGAAATGGCTCGTCAAAGAGGGGGACACCGTGTCCGCCGGCGACATTATCGCGGAAATTGAAACCGACAAGGCGACGATGGAATTCGAAGCCGTGGACGAAGGGATCATGGGGAAACTCCTGATCGCAGAAGGCACGGAGGGCGTGAAAGTGAACACCCCCATCGCGATCCTCGTGGAAGAGGGCGAAGACGCCTCCAACCTGTCCGCCTCGGCCCCGGCTGAAGAGGCGGCACCTGTTGAAGATGCGGCCCCTGCCCCGGCCAAAGCGCCCGCCAAGGCCGCCGCACCGATTGTGTCGAAAGCGGTTGAGCCGGATTACCCGGCTGGCACCGAGATGAAACAACAAACGGTGCGCGAAGCGTTGCGCGACGCAATGTCCGAAGAGATGCGCCGCGACGAAAACGTGTTCCTGATGGGCGAAGAGGTGGCCGAATATCAAGGCGCCTATAAAATCTCCCAAGGCATGTTGGACGAGTTTGGTTCGAAACGCATCATCGACACGCCGATCACCGAGCATGGCTTTGCCGGGATCGCAACGGGGGCGGCCTTTGGTGGCTTGCGTCCGATCGTTGAATTCATGACCTTTAACTTTGCGATGCAGGCGATTGACCACCTGATCAACTCTGCCGCAAAGACGCTTTATATGTCTGGCGGTCAGATGGGCGCACCGATGGTGTTCCGGGGTCCGAACGGCGCAGCCGCCCGTGTGGGCGCGCAGCACTCGCAATGTTATGCCGCATGGTATGCGCATATTCCGGGTCTGAAAGTGGTCATGCCTTACTCGGCAGCCGATTATAAAGGCTTGATGAAAACCGCGATCCGCGATCCGAATCCGGTGATCTTCCTTGAAAACGAAATCCTTTATGGGAAGTCCTTTGAGGTGCCGGTTCTGGACGATTTCACCATCCCGTTTGGCAAAGCGCGGATTTGGCGCGAGGGCACGGATGTGACCATCGTCTCCTTCGGCATCGGCATGACCTATGCGTTGGAAGCGGCGGACAAACTGGCCGAAGAGGGCATTTCCGCCGAAGTCATCGACCTGCGCACCCTGCGCCCGATCGACTATGACACGGTGCTGGCCTCTGTGATGAAAACCAACCGCTGCGTGACCGTCGAAGAGGGCTTCCCGGTGGGGTCCATCGGCAACCACATCTCCTCGGTGATCATGCAAAAGGCGTTTGATTATCTGGACGCGCCGGTGATCACCTGTGCGGGCAAAGATGTGCCGATGCCCTACGCCGCCAATTTGGAAAAACTCGCGCTTGTGACCACGGCTGACGTGATCCAGGCGGTCAAAGACGTCACCTACCGTTAAGGAGAAAAGACAATGGCAATTGAACTACTTATGCCCGCGCTGTCTCCGACGATGGAGGAAGGCACTTTGGCGAAATGGTTGGTCAAAGAGGGTGATACGATCTCTTCTGGCGATGTGATCGCAGAGATCGAAACCGACAAGGCGACGATGGAATTCGAAGCTGTGGACGAAGGGATCATGGGGAAACTCCTGATCGCGGAAGGCACGGAGGGCGTGAAGGTCAACGCGGCCATCGCGATCCTGTTGGAAGAGGGCGAAGACGCCTCTGCGATGGACAACATGGGGGCGGCTCCCGCCCCTGCCGCGGCGGCAGAAGCGGCTCCGGCTGAGGCTCCAAAGACCGAGGCCAGCGCTGCGGCCCCTGCCCCGGCGGCTCCGGTTGCGGCCTCTGGCGAGCGCATCTTTGCCTCGCCTTTGGCACGCCGGATTGCCGCGCAAAAGGGTCTCGACCTCACCACCATGAGCGGCTCTGGCCCGAAAGGCCGGATCGTGAAAGCCGATGTTGAAAACGCCACGGCCGCACCAAAAGCGGAGGCTCCGAAAGCTGCCGCGACCTCCGAGGCCGCCCCTGCGAAAGCGGCCCCGGCGGGCCCCTCTGCAGATATGGTTGCGAAAATGTATGCGGATCGTGAGTATGAGGAAATCAAACTCGACGGGATGCGCAAAACCATTGCTGCGCGTCTCACCGAGGCGAAACAGACCATCCCGCATTTCTACCTGCGCCGCGACATCAAACTCGATGCGCTGTTGAAATTCCGCGCCGAGTTGAACCATCAGCTCACTGGCAAGGGCGTCAAACTTTCGGTCAATGATTTCATCATCAAAGCCGTCGCCAACGCGCTGCAAGAGGTCCCAGAGGCCAATGCGGTTTGGGCCGGTGACCGTGTATTGCAGATGAAATCGTCCGATGTGGCCGTGGCTGTGGCGATTGAGGGCGGACTGTTCACGCCGGTGCTCAGGGACTCGGATATGAAGTCGCTCTCAACGCTCTCGAAAGAGATGAAAGACCTCGCCCACCGCGCCCGCGACCGCAAACTCGCGCCGCATGAATACCAAGGCGGGTCGTTCGCAATCTCCAACCTCGGCATGTTCGGCATCGACAATTTCGACGCCATCGTGAACCCGCCGCATGCGGGCATCTTGGCCGTCGGCGCGGGTGTGAAAAAGCCGGTTGTTGGGGATGATGGCGAGTTGACGGTTGCAACGGTGATGAGCGTGACGATGTCCGTGGATCACCGGGTGATTGACGGGGCGCTGGGGGCGAATTTGCTCAAAGCCATCGTTGATAATCTGGAAAACCCGGTGGCGATGCTGGCGTAATTGAACGCGCGGCGAAGACATTTCACCGCGCGTTACGTTCTCCCTCTATCAAAAACGCCCCGCCGGACATTACCAGCGGGGCGTTTTTATTTTGGATTGAATAAAATTTATTTGTCGCGCGCGCCAATGAGTTGGTTCATCGACACGGACGGCTGCGAACAGCCAGCCTCGCCCACCACTTTGGCCGGAACGCCCGCAACCGTGGTGGCGGGCGGCACGTCGGCCAAGACAACGGAGCCAGCAGCGATGCGCGAGCAGCATCCGATTTTGATGTTGCCGAGCACCTTGGCCCCGGCCCCGATCAGGACGCCATCGCCGATTTTCGGGTGACGGTCTTCGTCCTCTTTGCCAGTGCCACCCAAGGTTACGTCATGCAGGATCGACACATTGTCGCCGATGACGGCGGTTTCGCCAAAGACCAGCGAATGGGCGTGATCGAGGAACAGGCCCTTGCCGATCCGGCAGGCGGGATGGATGTCGACGGAGAATTGTTCGGACATCCGCATTTGGAAGAAATAGGCGAGATCGCGGCGGCCTTCGCGCCAAAGCCAATTGGCGACACGGTGGGCCTGAATGGCTTGGAACCCTTTGAAATAGAGCAAAGGTTGGATGTAGCGATGGCAGGCCGGGTCACGCTCATAAACGGCGGAAATATCGGCGCGCGCGGAGTCGGCCAGGGACGGGTCAGAGGCATAGGCGGCATCGGCGATTTCACGGATGAGCTGTTCTGACATCTCGCCAGAGGCCATTTTTTGCGCGATGCGATAGGCCAAAGCGGCCTCAAGGGTTTCATGGTGAAGGATACAGGCATGCACCATCCCGCCCAGCAGGGGCTCGGCATCCACGGCCTGACGGGCCTCGGAAACGATTTGAGTCCAAACGGGGTCGAGTTTAGACAGGTGAGTGCGTGTTTTGGCCATGCGCTTTTCCTCTTTTGAGAGAGCTTACTATAGATAGGCCTGATTTCAAAAGAGCAAGAGTGCGATCGGGTGAAACGATGTGAATTTGAGGTCTGCAAACACGAAAAAGCCCCGCGCCGAGAACGGCACGGGGTATAGAATGTGTTTAAAGCGTTCCGCCATAAACTTGAAGCACGGGTTTATGACGGAACGCCCACACCATGGATATGTCTGGCAGCGTCACGCCTTTCCCCTGTCTCAGGTGAAAGGCGTGACGCTTTAGGAATGAATTATTCAGAGGGCAGCGTGAACTGCAAACAGTGGATGGCCAGACGGAGCGTGCCAGCCGTGAAATCCCCGCCTTCAGCCGTGAGGATGAGATCTTCACTGGAGTAATAGGTCAAAGGTGCCCCGGTCAGGCCGCGAAGCCAACTGCCCTGGGTGGGCGACAAGCCGGAGCCATAGCGGTTCGTGGACCCGGAAACGCCCAGAGAAAACCCTGTAAGACCCGACCCCGTGATATCAGCCAGCACGCGCCCGGTGACCCCGTACACAACGGATTGCCCCGGAATAGCATAAGCGGCATTGGACGTCGGCCCGGCAGAGAGCACATGATCTACCTCGATCACCTTTGAGATCATCCCCGCACCATGCGCGGAAAGAGTCTGCATCCCGAGCACCCAACCGGCCCCATCGTGCCCTGCCCAACCGTTTTGATCGGCAACATAGGCGCGCATCCCCAAGGTGGTGGGTACAAAAGCCCAGCCGCCGTTGATGTAAAGTGCAACCATACCCTCCTGTCCGGCCCACTCATTCACGGCAGCCTCGCCCACCCCGTAAGCCTCCCCCTCTTGCAGGGTCAGCGGCGGGGCGTTGAGTGTGACCGATTGAAGCGTGAGTTGCAGCAACCCGTCGATCCGGGTCAGCGCGTCATTTACGGTTACGTGTTTTTGTGCTTGCGACGCTTGCAGCAGCGGCAATTCAAAGCGGGATGTGTCACTCATTGATCTCAATCCTTTGGAAGAGGCCCGGTCCGAAGCTTTCAGACATCTGGGCAACATGGATTTCATAAGCGCCGGTCACGCCGTCGCTGGTTTTCTGACTGGCGGAGTAGGTCCAATTGGACATCGCCACGACGCTTTCGCGCAAAATGGCCCCGTCCTGAACGACCCGCACAACATAAAGCTCCGAGGCTTCGCCAAGGGGCACTTCGACCGATTGCCAACTGTCCCCGTCGATCCGTGTGCGCCGCACCCAAGTCAGATATGTGTCGCCCGAGAGGGTCAAATCGGCTTTGAGATGCGCCGGAGCATAGGGCCGCAGACCAATCCCATCAAAGGCTTCGACCAAATGCTGATAGCTCGGATCATCGTAGCCGCGTTGTGACGGGCCGATGCGGTAATGACGTGCGAGTCCGCGAGCCGATTGGGCAATGTCGATTTGTCGAAGCGCCGAGTTCAACAGGACAAAGCGAGATCCCGCAGGCCAGCTTGCCATAAGCCCGTCGGTCCCCACCTGTCCACGCAACCGCAAGGACAGATCGTAGGTTTGCGGCGCAACCAAGTCTGCAGTGGCGAACTGGAACACTTCCCAATTGCCAGACGATCCATCGCCAATCGCGGCAACATTGGCCCCGTTCAAAACATCAATGAGATCGACCGAAGTCAGTTCCCCTTTGGTCAGCTTGACCCGCAAAGAGGTCCCCCGATCCCAAACAGCAGGCTGTGCACTTTCAAGCGCCGTTTGTGTTACGCCAATGGTGGCCCAGGTTGGCAACAACGTGTTCAACTCATAGCCACTGTCAGATGCCGACGCATAGACCGCAGCCGAGCCCGGCCATGGGTTCGCCGTGACCGCAATATGCGGTGCATGCGGCGTTTCATCACCCGTCAAAAGCGGAAGATCCAAAAACAACGGATAGACCGGAACAGGGGCCGCAAACGGTTTGGCTTCGATGATTTCTTCTACCGCATCCGATGGCACATAGATTTCCTGCTCAACACGCACGGCTTCGATCTGTTGTAGATCACCAAAGGTCGCGTGATCCACCCGGTAGCGCAAAGCGCCATCCTCCGTGGTCACAGTGATCACATCACCCGCACCATATGAAAACAGCGATGGAGGAAGTGAAAATCGGGCCGTATCTCGCGCCACCCGCGATTCTGCCAACCATCGTTCCACAACCTGCCGCCCCTCTGATCGCGTGAGGGCCAAAGGCAATTCGGATTGGGACACAAGCCGGCTTTGCTCATCCGGGAACATGGCCTCTTCGGCGCGGGCAGCATAATCTCCGTCCGCATCGACAAAGGTCAGTTTTACCCGTCCCGCCACTTCCGCTTCTGGAGCACGGGTCCGTTCCAAAACCCCGTCCAACTCATCGGAGACCGCCATTTGATCTTCGCTCAGCGCGACCTTTGCTTTGCCATCACGAGATCGGAAAATGAGTTGGCCTTCGCGTTCGATTGCCTCAAACCCATAGGCCAACATAAGGGGCTGCAACGCGGAGCGGGCCCCCGAGATGTCGCTGACGCTATAGCCGCGCAAAACGCCCCAAAGTTCTTTGACATCCACCTCGTAAACGCCTGAACGCGCACAGATTTCAGTGACAACGTCGGTCAGAGACCGCGACGTACTGCGACCATTCAACCAATGCCCGCGAGCGTAATTATCCCCATCACTCCAGACAGAGGTGACAGCCGGAAAAGCCGGATAAGGCCTTCCGTCCCAAGCCCAAACATGGGCCCGGCTCATGTCAACCATTGGGCCACCATAGATGTCGGACATCGGGTTATGGCTCTCATCCTTCCAGTATTCCGTCATCGCACGGACATACTGAAGCTGGATGAAATCATCCCGACGCCCGGAAGAATATTTCGGCAGTGAGCTTTCCGAAGATTTCGCATCCAAAAACTTGTTGGGCTGATTGGTCGCCTTATCAATCGCGGCACAGCCCATTTCAGTGAACCAAATCGGCTTTGACCTCGGCTGCCACACCGTTGGTGTCTCATTGCGCACGCCGCCGACCCGTTCGTGATGATCGTTCTGCCACCAGCCCCGAATGTCCTTGTAGCGCCAGACCCAATCTTCACCGTAAGTGCCATCTACAATCGGGGTGCGGATTTGTGCCTTGTCGTGCCCGTCAAACGCATAATACCAATCATACCCCTCACCGCCTTCGATGTTGGCCTTGAGATACTCAAGATTATAGATCGACCCATAACCCGCGTCAGCATGATCGTCGCCATCGCGCCAATCCGACAGCGGCATGTAATTGTCGATCCCAATGAAATCAATGTTTGCGTCGGCCCAAAGCGGATCAAGATTGTAGTAAAGATTGCCGTCCGCTTGATAGCCGAAATATTCGGACCAATCCGCCGCATAGCCAATCTTACATTGTGTTCCAAGGATACCACGCACGTCTGCGGCAAGCTGGACCAAGGCGTCAATGGCCGGGAAACCAGCCGCGCCTCGAATGCGCGTCAGAGACCGCATCTCTGAGCCAATACAAAACGCCTCGACTCCGCCAGCCAACGCACACAGATGCGCATAATGCAGGATCATCCGGCGATACGAAAACTCGGCCGGCCCCGTGTAAGACACGGTTGATCCGGAGACAAAGAAATCTGTTGCCTGCGCGGTGCCAAAAAATGCTGCAACCTCGGCGTCTGCCACAACCGTGCCGTCTGTGGTGTCCGCAACACCCGGCGCCAAAGATGTGGTGATCCGACCGCGCCATGGCAATGCCGGTTGTTCACCTTCACCCGTCCAGGGATCAGTCAAGCCATTGCCTGCCAGTTGATCCATCAAGATAAACGGATAAAACATGACCTCTTGCCCCGCATCATGCAGCGCTTCAATGGCCTGAACCACAGATTGGTCCGTCGGCGTCCCACCATACACAGACCGGTCATCAATGTCGCGAGGCACCAGGTTTGCGGCGCTTCGCGACAGTCCAGACACAGACCAGGGCATGTTCGAGGCGTCTGCCACCACTTGCTCCACCTTCGGCTGCAACTGACAGAAACCACAACGCAAATCATCTCCGAACCAAGAGACCACAAGCGACGTCGATCTACAGGATTTCAACTCCTGCGACATCGCCGTCAAAGAGGTTGTAAAATCGGGTTGGCCTGAGGCGGAATTGACGTTGGACGCGGAAACGTCCCCGGCATCCCCCTCCAAATACACGGCGGTTGTCGCCAACGCGTATTCACCCGTCCCTGGGATCATCGCAACAGCTTCGACCAAATGGGTCAAATCACTCTTTTGCCCCACCGCCTGATCTGGACGCATCACTTCAAACGTAAACTGCGGCACCCGGTTGCCAAATGGCGTCAAATCGACATCCTCAAGCACAACGTAAGCAATGCCGCGATATGCGGGCACTTCGCCCGCCCCTTCCACCGCTTCCATCTTGGGATCTGGCAACTGATCTTCCGTGCCAGAGTAAAGGCGCATATTCAACGTGCTCACATCAATCTCAGCCCCATCGGCCCAGACCCGGCCCACACGAGAAATTTCACCTTCACATAGGGCAACCGCCAAAGACACCGAATAGCTATACTGCTTGACTGTGGGAGCGCTTGGAGCCCCTTTGCCCCCACCACCCGATGTGGCGACATTCTCCTGAAATTCGGTCGCCCAGATCACCTGTCCACCTACGCGCATGCGTCCATAAATCTGCGCAACGGGCGTCCCCTCGGATGCTCCTGTCAGACGAAATCGTTCGACTCGACCCGTTTCCACGGTCTGGCTTCCCGCGCCCATCAAACGTTGGTCAATCGCACGCCCAAGTGTGGCACCGATCGCACGGCCAATGACCACAGAAGACAAGCCTAATACACCTCCGCCAACGGAGGCCCCAATCGCCGCGCCTGCGGCTGAAAGTACAATAGTTGCCATCACTTATCTCCCTTAAGTGGGAATGCAAAACAGGCCACAACACGCCTGCGCCATGGTGTGCTCAGAGCATTTTCAACGACGCCGTGACCGGAATAGGCATGAATGAATGAGGGGCTTTCGCCCACCCTCCCGACGATGCCAAGATGCTTGGCCACAGCCCCATCGCGCATTCGAAACAAAAGCACGTCGCCTGCGGCCATGTCGCTCACCGGTTTCGATATAAGGTGCTGTTGCGCCGCATTGAAAAGCCGCTCCTCATTTTGAGGCTCACTCCAATCTTTCGTATATGGCGGGATCATTTCTGGCTCTTCGCCATAGACCTCACGCCAAATCCCACGCAATAATCCAAGACAATCGGTCCCCGCCCCCTTGCAAGAGGCCTGATGCCGATAGGGCGTTCCAAGCCAGCTACGGGCATGATCGGCAATCGTCAAATCCATCATTCTAGCCCCCAAAAATCGAGCTACGGCTGCTACCATCATTGGCTTTGCCTTGGATCGGATAGCTCGCCAGCCAGTCTTCGCCCGGAATATGCGGAAAACCGCGAAAGTTTAGAAAGTTGTCAAACTTCAACCGGCATGTCGCCGCGCGCCGATCACATCCTGCCTCAATCCGAATGAGGTCTCCGGGCGCAATCTCTGCTCTGAGCTCTTCCCAGAGTTCAATTTTACGCCCATCCGCCGACAAGCGATCATTCTTGATCACCCCCACAAGGTGCGCGGCCGCGCCCGTTTGAACACTCAAACGCCCGCGTTCAAACCAACGGTCATCAAAGACCTCAAAGCTGGAAAACGAAAAAAGTTTCCCCTTCTCAACGCTTTCCACCGCAACTTCGGCAAAATACCCCGGCTGATTGAGGTTAAAACCGCAGCCTTCTCCCCCCAAAACCGCCGAACAACCGGGTTGATAGACCCGCCCTTGTGGCTGGTTGAGTTCTTCGGTCAAACCCCGCAGTTCCGCGCGAAAGCCGCCGGAAACCCGTGTAATCTCGCCAAATGTCCCTTTAAACAACAGAACACGCTGGTCCACGTCTGCCCAGTTCACAAGCCAAGAACGCACCTGAGCGCCATCAAAGCGCCCGGCCCGAATGTCACTTTCTTGTACCGAGGCCGAACTCAACGCGCCCAGCGCCTCAGTGTTGTCAACCGACAGACCCGTGGATTGCTCAAGCGCATTGGCCGTAAGACCCGTATCCGCTTTAAAAACAAACCCGTCGAAACTCAGGTCATTGTCATGATCGGTAAAGCCATAGGTTTCCCCATCGCGACGCACCAGCACCCAAGCGCGACACAGCGTTGTCGTTCCGCTGGCCAGATGCATTTGAAGATCTTCTGGAAAAGCCATCAGACACGCACCTCCACAATCGGCACATTGGGCACTTCTCCGGCCTGAAATGACGCCACAGAAGTGGCGATCCGATTGGTGTCAAACCGTACAGGCACGTCAAACTCATACCCGGCACTCACGGCCGCGCTCTCCGCCGGCGGAGTGGCAAAGGTGATTATCCCCGTCAGAGTATCCACCTCCCAATCAATCGCTTCAAAAAGCTCCTGACCTTGCACACCCGCTTTGACGGTTCCCAACACCGGCTTCTTCACCGGGCGAACATAAACCGCATCCCCTGACTGATAGCTCTTGTTGAGCTGGAATTGTGTGGTTTCACCATCGCCATAGGCCACAATCTGATCCTGAAATCCCACGGCTTCAGATGCCCGGCAGGTCTTGTAATCCGACCAGTCTTTCCACCGAAACCCGTAAAGTTGCCCTTGGCGCGCTTCAAAAAACGCGATGAGCAACTCGATATCATCCAAGGACCGCATCCCAAGCCCCGCGTCATACCGCCGACGGGAATGTGCCCATGGGGTGTTGCGTTCTTCAAACCCGTTTGCCAGCGTCACAACATCGGTGCGCCGTTCCGGTCCTCCAACGGACCCAAAGCTCAGGTTCGCCGGAAATCTCACATCATGAAAACCCATAGGTGTTCCCCTCCATTCGAATGGCGGTTGAGGCCGGTCCCGGCCCGTATTGCGTTATTGATTGCGTTGACCACGGCCCAGCGCACGGCTGAGCTGCGCGGCCACTTGGCTTTGACTGCGCCGAAAGCCTTCGACATCCGGCGTGGTGATATTCATCGTGACATTGACTGGGCTGCTTGACCCTGACGCCTGAACGCCCAACTTGCCATTGGCCCCACGCGTCAGCGGCATAATCGCCTCGGCCCCCGCTTCGCCCATAAGGCCAGTGCCGCCGCGCATCGGGAAATAAGTCGGGCTGGACACGACGCCGCCCTTGGCAAAGGGCATCACATTGCCCTGTGCAAAAGCCCCGCCTTTTTCAAACGGCATGAGACCTTGAATGATACTCTCAAGACCGGAGCCCAGCACAGAACCCACATGGCTCGTCACCGGCTTCAATGCCGCATTGTAAGCCGCATCCAACATCGACGTGCCAACGCCCTTGAGCGCCTGTGCCAACGTGTCGCCATCAAACACCAAGCCATCAATCGCTTTTTTCAACCCTCGGGAAATCCCGCGCTCAAGTGCGGAAACTTCGCGCTGTGTCTCGGCCACCGTCGCCTGCAGCCGCACCATCTCTTGGTTGAATGCCGCCGCCATCGCCTCGGCTCCGCCAATGGCGCTTTCCATCTGCGTGACCTTATCTTCAAAGGCGTCAAGGCCATTTACATCTGTGCCGTTGATCTCAGCCATCGTCTTGCCCTTTCATTGCGCCTTCATCGGGGAAGGCTTTGGCCAATTCATCGAGCCGGGTGCGGCCCATTGGTGCCGTGCTGCTTCCTGTGCCCAACATCAGCAACAGTTCGGCAGGCGTCAGTCTCCAGAACTCATCGGGTTTCAACCCAAGCCCCCGGATACCGAGCCGCATCAGCGCGGGCCAATCAAACCCGCCCTTATCTGTCATCAGGCTCATTGGGATCCCTTCATCCAGGCACCATAAAGGCCCGCGTGATCAGCTCTGCGCCAACCCGCGCCGCCTCAAGCGGCCCGCCTTCGATCTCGGCCGTCAAAATGTCGCCATAGCGCCCCTTCCAGCCACCACCACGCAGACCCGCCACAACAACACGCAACACATCCGCGGACGAAAACCGACCCGCCTCATAGCGCTCGACCAACTCCACCAACGTGTCCGTTTGCAAACCCGCCTCGAGTTCCGCCAGCGCCCCAAGCGTGAGCTTCAGGACATGACGTTCACCATCAAGCGTCAGCGCCACTTCGCCTTGAAAGGGGTTCGCCATGACTTACACCGCCGTAAAGGTCAGTTGACCCGCCGACGACATCGCCAGTTCATAGGTGGCCTCGCCGTTATACGACCCCGCATATTCGATAGAGGTCAGTTGAAACGCCCCCTCAACGATGCCAAAATTCGGGATGATCACCTGAAAATTGGGCACTTCGCCGTCAAAGAAAATCTGACGTGCACGTTCATCTGTGCTCTGGTCTTTGAACACACCAGAGCCCGAAATCGTCGCGCTCTTTACCCCAGCACCGCCGAGGAGTTCGCGCCAACCGCCGGAACTTTCCAGCGAGGTCACATCAACGCTTTCGGCGTTGAATGAAATCCGCGTCGCCCGCAGCCCCGCAATGGTTTCGAAAGAGCCGGAGCCAGTCATGTCCAGCTTGATGAGAAGGTCTTTGCCGTTTTGAGCAGCCATGGTCGTGTACTCCGTCTTGGAATAATCAGTTGTCTTCAACACGCGCGCGGAACTTCAAATCAATCCTGCGCACATCACTGTCCTGAACGCGCCGGGCCTTGGCCGACACGAAATAGAGCCCAACGAGGCTGCCGCGGCTCAACGTAAGATCCGCATCGACAAGCACGTCGGAAATGGCCGTGGCCACCTGTTTTGCCGTCAAAAACCCCGCCGTATCCGCCACCACGGACACCGTGAATTCGTGGCGCGCACCTGCTCCGGTTTTGTCAGACGCATCTGTCACGTCCTCCGGGCCAAGGCTCACATACAAAGAGGGCAAACTGCCGGTCGGGGCCGCATCGTAAATCGCACTGCCCACCATCCCCGTCAGCGTCGCATCGGCCACAAGCGCCTGATACACCGCTGTCTGCAAAGCTGCCGCAACACCGTAACTCATGACGCCACCTCCTCACGCGCATTGCAGGTCAGGTAATGCCCCTGCGGATCAAGCTCCGTCACAGACAAGATGCGAAACATCCGCCCGCCTTCGACAAAGCGCTGATCGGGTTTGGGACGTCGGGGCGATCCAACCGGTGCGCCCCGCACGATGATCTTCATCGGCACACGGCTCACGGTCAGAAAATCCTCCGAGGTCTCAGACCCCGTTCCCGACTGAATGGACGCCCAAAGCGTGCCAACCTGTGCCCAGGTTTCGACATAGCCACCCGCCCCGTCAGAGACCCGATTGGCCTCCTCCAAAACAAGTTTGCGGTTGAGGTGAACGACCGCTGCCATTACAAACGCCCTCCAAACAGACGGATGTTGCGATACCGCTCAAGCAGGGCATTCACCCCAAAGGGCATGGTCGCCTCTCCCACCGCCGTCTCATGGCGATGTTCGTAGTAATGCGACGCCAAAAGCATCACGGCCTGTGCAAGGTCTGCGGGCAAATCGCCCCAAGCATTTGCAAACCCGGCCGTAAATTCAATCCTCGCTTGTCCGGCAACCGGGATCTGCGGCAACACGAACCCCGTCGACACAAGCCGGGGACGATGCATATCCTGCTCCAGCACATATTTGGCTGGGTCAATCGTGGTTTGCGCGCCCAAACGATCCGTAATCACAAAGGCAGTGATCGCGCTGACCGGAGCGACTGGAAGCCCCTGCGCGCCAAGATCACGCCACGCCGACAGCGTATAGGTGTAGTCGCGAATGATCAGAACCTTGTTGGTCCGCGCCTCGACAGCCGCCATCGCCGCCCGTAGGAACGTTTCAAGGACCCCGTCCTGAACCCCATCATCGCCGAACCCGGTGCCCAGTCTCAAATGATCTTTGAATTCAGCGACTGGCAATGCCGCGCTGGGCACCTGGGTCTGCTCCATTAACATCATGGTACATCTCCGTTTCCGGGTCCCCCTGGTTGCAGTGAGTATGGATGCGCGTCCCCCCTTGTTGCTCGGACGGAGGGGGAGCAGCTAGACAACACGGGCTTTATGGGGCGCGCATCCACTGCCCATGACCTCACCGGTACGGTGCGGCCATGAGCACGTCTTCGAACAGCCTTAGGAGATCGAGAACTTCAGCAGTTTGATCGCTGCAAAGTCAGACACATCACCGCCCACGCGCTTGGTGGCATAGAACAGCACATGTGGTTTGGCCGAGAACGGGTCACGCAGGATGCGTACATCCGGGCGTTCTGCAACGGTGTAACCCGACGCAAAGTCACCAAAGGCAATTGCTGCCGCATCAGAGGCGATATCCGACATGTCTTCTGCGATCAGAACCGGGTAGCCCATCAAACGCGCAGGCTCGCCCGCTGCAAGACTGTCAGACCACAAGAAACGGCCATCCGCATCTTTGAGTTTGCGCACTTGACCCGCGGTTTTCGAGTTCATCACAAAGGTGCCGTTGGCGCGGTACTGTGCGCCCAGCGCATAGACCAGCTCAACAATCGCATCCGCCGGATTGACCGCATCAAACGCGCCATTCGTACCCGTCGCAACATAGCCAAGGCTGCCCCAGGCCCAGCTGTCATTGGCCACTTGTGCGTGCGCCAAAAAGCCGGTCGGTTTGTCCACGCCGTCGCCATTGATAAAGGCAGACGCCTCAGCACTGGCAAACTTGTCGGCGATGCGACCTGCAAGCCACGCGTCAATGTCAAACGCAGAGTCGTCCAACAGGCGCTGAGAGGCTTTCGGCAAGGCCGACAGCTCAAACAACGGGATCGAAATGCGGTCGATCGTCGGCGTGGTGGTCTCACCCACAGCGCCGGTTTCCGTGATCCAGCCAGACCCAATATCCGTGGTGTCGATCAACACGTCATAAGAGGTCGCTTCGACGTTCACCACAGTCGCGATAGACCGAATGGAGGCGGTGGATTTCAGCACCGATTTGATCACGTCAGAGGTCTGCGGGTCCACAAGATAGCCACCGTCGCCATTGATGGCCGTGGACATGGATTTGCCTTCGAGTTCAACGCCACGCAAAGCGTCATCGTCGCCGTTGCGGACATAGGTCACAAAAGCCGATTTGTGGGACATGTCCACATCACGTGCTGCGGACAAGGCCGGACGGCCAAAGGTATGGGATTTACGATCAAGCATGGTCAGTCGCTCTTCCTGTTCTTGAAGCTTAGATTTGATTTCGGTTTGAAAGTCTTTGAGATCACTTACGAATTCGGCCAGCGCGGTCTTCACCTCAATGGCCGGTCCGGTCCCAACATGGGCCCCGGTTTGGGCACCGCTTTGGCCCCCTTTATAGGCCGAGGTCTCGGACATACCGGTCCCGGCCTGAAAGCCGTTTCGGGCCTTCGTCTCGGTTTTGCTCATCCAAACAATCCTTCGTTGTTGTGTTGGGTATCGCGGGTGAATGCGCTGGCGTTAGCTCTCGCTGGCCAGCTGCTTGCGGGCACTGATAAAAGCGTCCGCAAGGTCACGCAGCATCGCCTCGGTCGCAAACGGGTCATCCCCCTTTGCCTCCGTGCTCAACCGCGCTTCGGGAAGCATCGGAAATGTCACCAAAGACACCTCCCAAAGTTCCAGTTCGGACAAAAGGCGTGCGCCTTTCGCGTCCTTTTGCGCCTTCACGGTGCGGTATCCGATCGACAATCCGTCAATCGCCCCCGCCTCGATCAGCGCCACCGCTTCGCGACCTCTTGCAACATCGGTCAGCAGGCGTCCCTTGACATAGAGACCGCGCGCATCTTCACGCACCTCGTCCCAAATGCCGATGGGCTGGCTCGGGTCATGCTGCCACAGCATCTTCACCGAACGGCCCTTCGATTTCAGCGCCTTGAGAGAGTTGGCATAGGCCCCCTTCAAAACGACATCGCCGCCTTGATCTGTCAGCCCAAAGAACGAGGCATAGCCTTCGATCTCAACACCATCGGTCACCACAATATCTTCGCCCAAACGGCTAAACTTGTGCTCAAGCCCGCTTTGAAACTCCTTGTTCATCTCAGTTCCCCTCATCTTCTTGGGTCTGATCCTCAGCCTTTGGTGAAGATTCCGCAGCCAAAGGCGGCAGACCCAACATCGCGCGCTTCTCTTCGGGTGTGAGGAAATCGGCACTCGCCACCCGGTTCCATTGTGCATCGCGTTCACTCGACAGCGCCGAGACCTGATCAAGGTCGGGTTTCAGCTCAATCGCCTCCCCCGTGCGCTCAGACAACCAATGCCCAATCGCCGCCGTCACCTTGCTCACCATCGGCAGCACCGTCAGGCGATAAAACGCCCGGTTCGCCTCTTGGTAATTCGAATAGGTCATGTCGCCGGGGATGCCCAAAAGCATCGGCGGCACTCCAAAGGCCAGTGCGATCTCGCGCCCCGCGGCCTCTTTGGTCTTTTGAAATTCCATGTCGGAGGGGCTGAACCCCATCGGCTTCCAATCAAGTCCGCCTTCGAGCAACATCGGCCGACCCGCATTGCGCGCGCCCTGGTGATGGCTTTCCATCTCACTGAGCAACCGATCATATTGATCCGCCCCCATCGACGCCTGACCATCCACGCCTTTGTACACAATCGCGCCCGAAGGCCGTGCCGCATTGTCCAAAAGGCTCTTCGACCAACGCGAGGCCGAATTATGCACATCAATCGCCGTCGCCGCCGCCTGGATCGGCGAAAGCCCGTAATGATCATCCGCCGGGTGAAAGGTTTTGATGTGGCAAATCGACGAATGCCCATCAATGACGTCAAACCGGTGCTTGCGCCCGCCCACCGCATATTCATAGGCAATCGGCCAACCATCCGCACCGGGCACAAGATTCATCCGGTCCGAGCGCAACACATGCAACTCCTGCGGCACCGCGCCCCAGTCGCCAACCGCCTCAAGATAGGCGTTGCCCGACAGCAAAATCTGGGCATAAAGCGCCTCAAACAATTCCGCCCGGCCCTGCGCCGGATTGGGACGTGAAATCACCGACAAAAGCGGGTGTTGGTCATACCGCGCCTCTGCATCCTGCATCACCAAAGGCAATGCCGCCGCCGCTTCTGCAATCAATTTGACCGAACGAAACCCAACCGGGTTGCCGATAAACCCCACTCGCGTCAACGTCACCGTATCGCGCGGGCTCCAGGCCACGCGGCCCACGCCGGAAACCGACGCCACAACCGGCCCGGTCGCCGAGGCCTTCGTCTCGGGCATCTCAGGGGCGCCCCGCTTCAGAAAGTCAAACACCATATCCGTGTCTCTCCTCATCTCTTGTCCGGCGATGCCGCTGTGGCATCCATGCCTCCACTGTGCGCGGCCCCAAAAGAACCCCGCCAAGCCTTGGCTGTTACTCTCGATTGTTTCGGCCTCGTGGCATCACGCGTCCGGGCAATTGCCCCGATCAACCTGACGCACACGAGGCCCGGAAAGGGAGCATGATGGGGTCTTTCAACCTCACCAAACCTGTCGTGGCGCCCGCGCCTCCCCGAGACCTCTCGCGGGCTCTCCCGCCCCTTGGGCCCCTGATGTGTCCATCACTGCGCCTTCGGTAAAAACGTTCTAAACGACAGGGTAAAAGAAGTTCTGAGCAGCCCGTGCGCTGCTCCCTTTGGAACGCAACACCTAACCAAGCGTCCGAATGCGTGGCCGCAAATGCCCCGCCGCTGGCACAATCATCAACTCATGCACCGCCCAGACCAGCGCGTCCAAACGGTCCGGGCTGCCCGGCGCTTGAAACCCTTGCGCGGTCATCTTGATCATCTGATCTTCCAGCGCGTCCAACCCGCCCCAGACATGCCGCACCCGACCCTGATCGTACAAAGCCGCCACAGGTTCCGCCCGCGCCGCCTTGCCCCGCGTCGCGCGCACCGATTTATACGCCACCAAAGGATCAATCTGCCGCAACACGGTCTCAACCAAATCGCCGCCTTGGTTCACCTCGGCCACGATCTTGTCGCCCTCCCAACGCGCCAACGCATCAATCGCCGCCTTGGCCCACACCGTCGGAGACGACGCCGACACCGTCGCGTCCTCCAACACATAGGCCCGCCAATTCTGCGGCGCGCCTTGGGTCACGGCCCCCACCACGACGATCCCGCATTCGTCAGATCCCGCATGGCCCGTCACCGGCGGGTCCACCGCCACGACGATCCGGTCAAACTCCGGCAACGCGTCCGCCCGCATCTCTTCAAGTCTGGCCAAAGACCACAGCGCGCCCTCTTCCTCGTCGATCAACACGCCGTCCAGTTCCTGCCGCCCGAGTCGTGTCCCCGCGTAGCGCGTTTTCACCTCTTCGAGGAAAGACGCCGCCAAATTGGCCGCATTCGCCTCTGTCGTCGCATGGGTCGACACCGTCGAGGACCGCTGCAACAGCGCTTTCAAAATTGCGATGTTGCGTGGCGTCGTTGTCACCACCGCGCGCGGATCGTCCCCCAACCGCAGGCCAAATTGCAGCATGTCCCACGCCTCTTGCGGCTTTTTCCATTTTGCCAATTCGTCAATCCACGCCGCATCAAACTGCGGCCCGCGCAACGCCTCCGGGTCACTGCCCGAAAACACCGTAGCCTCCGCCCCATTGGGCCAAATCAGCGTCCGCCGCGTTGCCACCCATTTCGGACGCCGATCCGGCGGGCTACAGGCCAAAATACCGCTGTCGCCAAACACCATCACCTCGCGCGCCTGATCATAGGTCTCGCCGACCAAGGCCACGCGTTTGGCCCGCCCCGGATCACAGGCCCGCGATCCTTCCACCATCGCGCGCACCCATTCGGACCCGGCCCGTGTCTTGCCCGCGCCGCGTCCGCCCAAAATCACCCAAGTGCGCCAATCCCCCTTGGGTGGCAATTGGTGATCCAAAGCCCAAGCCTCGAACAAAAAAGGGAGCGCCAAAAGCGCTCCCTCATCGAGATCATTGAGAAATTGGTCCTGAACCTCTCGCGGCTCTGAGGCGACCCAGGCCATCAAGGATCTGAGATCGGGCTGCCCCAAGGTCGATTGCCCCGCCCCCAAGCTCTCCGGTTTTGCGTTTGTGGTCATCGAGACGCTTCCTTTCCTCAAACGAAATATTCAGCGCTTTGTTCAGATCCGCCATGTGTTTGGCGATCTCGCTCGCCGATTTCGGATCTCCGGCACGCACGCCGTCAATGGCATCGTGAATGGCCCGGATCGCCCGGACCACACTCTCATTTGCGATCTCAACCAGACTGTCGAGATTGCGGTCATCCCCCACAGATGAAGTCTCTATTTTCATAGGATCTGCCTCTCATGCATTGAATCTCCGCACGAGAGAGGCGAGCGCTTTGATATGGACGGTCCCACGGGATCGCCCCAAAGAAAAAGCGGCCCATCGCGCGCACCCCCTCAGGCACCCACTTTGGCCGCTTCACCCACGTCTTCTAGCATGCCATAAGGCTGCCATTAAATCGTTCTCACGTCAAGTTATTTAATACTTTCAATAAGTTAACCAAGAGAACTCTCGGATTTCCGCGCCATTAACCTTTTGCGCCCCAAGCCTTTCCCCCTGAAAACAAACGCGTAATCAAACATCACCTCACACATAGACGCGAAGATATACGCGAAGATGAAAGATCCTCACGACGTCCGGCTTACTGCCAATGTTTTCACACTCGGTCCCTCAAAACGAAAAAAGGCGCGATGAACGCGCCCTTCTCTAAATTATATTAACGCGTTCCGCCATAAACCCGTGATTCAGGTTCAGGACGGAACGCTTTAATGACTTACTGGCTCGCTCTTTGTGCCTCGATTTCGCGCCATTTCACAACATTGGTATTGTGTTCGGCCAAAGTCTCGGCAAAGGCATGCCCGCCCGTGCCATCCGCCACAAAGAACAAATAAGGTGTCGTATCCGGGTTCACCGCCGCCTCCAAGGACGCAAGCCCCGGATTGGCAATCGGACCCGGCGGCAGGCCCTCGACCACATAAGTGTTATAGGGGCTGTCAGATTGCAGCTCAGACTGCCGCAAGCCCCGGCCCAAAACACCCACGCCATTGGTCACACCGTAAATCACCGTCGGATCGGTCTGAAGCCGCATCCCACGTTTCAAACGGTTCTCAAACACCGACGCCACCTGACGCCGCTCCTCGGCCACGCCCGTCTCTTTCTCGATGATCGACGCCAACGTCAGCATTTCTTCCGGCGTGTCAAACGGCAAGCCCTCGGTACGCTGCGCCCAGATCGTATCAATCCGCATCTGCTGCGCCTCTTGCATACGTGCGATGAGATCATCCACATCGGAATCGGCACGCACCTCATAACTGTCAGGTGCCAACATGCCCTCTTTCGGCATCTCATCACCCTCAACGCTGCCGCTGAGGAAATCCGCCTGTTTCAGGCTCTCCACCACGCGCCAAACCGTTGTGCCCTCGGCCACCAACACGCGATACCGCGTGTCCGTCTCGCCGCGCACCTTGGTATAGGCCTCAGGTGTCTCAACCCCCTCTTCGCCCGGTAAAAACTCAATCGTTTCGACATAGGCCGAGGTCGCCGGATCCAATTGCCGCACCTGCATCTGCGCGCGGTTCACCCCAATCCGGTACACCACTTCCGTGCCACAGGTCGAGGCCCCGCCACGGGTGATCAAATCGGTGATCTGCGCCATCGACGCCCCTTCGGGCACCAAAAACGACCCGGCTTTCAACTGCTGCGCTTTGTCGGAATAATCCGCGCCAATGCGGAAAATCGACGGATATGAAATCGCGCCTTTTGAGGCCAGATCATCCGACACCCGGCGCATCGTTGACCCGGAGGGCACGCGCAAACACACCGCCTGCTCCAACGGACCAACCGCCGTATATTCGCGCTTGCCCCATGCAATCACACCGGCAAACGCGATCAGCACCACAATCAAAAGTGTCAGCGCATTCGAGGCGATAGACCGCCACATCAATCCGTGACCTTCTTCAACACAAGTGACGCGTTGGTGCCGCCAAAGCCAAAGGAGTTGGACAGCGCCACATTGATCTCGCGCTCACGTTTCACGTTCGGAGCCAAGTCCAAAATCGGTGCCACTGCCGGGTTTTCAAGGTTGATCGTTGGCGGGGCCACCTGATCGCGGATCGCCAGGACACAGAAAATCGCCTCAACCGCCCCCGCAGCCCCCAAAAGGTGGCCGATAGAGGATTTTGTCGACGACATGGTGGTTTTCGCCGCCGCATCGCCCAAAAGCCGCTCCACAGCCGCCAATTCAATCGTATCCGCCATGGTCGATGTGCCATGGGCATTGATGTAATCCACGTCTTTCGGTTCAATCCCCGCACGGTTCAGCGCCGCTTGCATCGCCCGGAATCCACCATCGCCGTCAGAAGCCGGTGCAGTGATGTGATAGGCATCGCCAGATAGGCCATAGCCGACAATCTCCGCATAAATCTTCGCGCCGCGCGCTTTGGCGTGCTCATATTCTTCGAGCACCACAATGCCCGCACCCTCGCCCATGACAAAGCCGTCACGGTCATCGTCATAGGGCCGCGACGCCTTCGCCGGATCGTCGGAGCGTTTGGTCGAAAGCGCCTTACAGGCGTTAAAGCCCGCGATGCCCAATTCGCAAATTGCTGCTTCCGCGCCGCCCGCAACCATCACCTCCGCATCGCCCCACTGAATGAGACGCGCCGCATCGCCAATCGCATGTGCGCCCGTCGAACAGGCCGTCACAACCGAATGGTTCGGCCCTTTAAAGCCGTAGCGGATCGACACTTGGCCCGAGATCAGGTTGATCAAAGACCCCGGAATAAAGAACGGAGAAATCCGGCGCGGGCCCTTTTCTTTCAACAAAACAGCCGCATCCGCGATTGATGACAGACCACCGATGCCCGAGCCAATCAACACACCCGTGCGCAGACGATCTTCCTCGTCTTCTGGTTTCCATCCCGCATCGGTCAGTGCCTGTTCGGCCGCCGCGATGCCAAAAAGGATGAAATCATCGACCTTTTTACGCTCTTTGTTCGACATCCAATCTTCGGGGTTGAACGTCCCGTTGGTGCCATCGCCGATTTTCACCTCACAGGCGTAATCGGTGGCCAAATGGCTCGCGTCAAACCGCTGAATCGTGCCCCCGGCCGATTCCCCCGCCAACAGGCGCGTCCATGTTTCCTCAACACCGCACGCCAGCGGCGAAACCATCCCAAGTCCTGTGACAACTACTCGGCGCATTCTGGCCCCCTCATTTTGATCAGCCCTTCAATACACGGCCTTTTCCGCTGATGGAAGTCCGAGACAGTGCTCGGGCGCATTTCCGCAACCGGAAAATCGCCCCATGCCCCTTTGGTCTGTGCTGCGCTCCTGTTGCGTAAACCAGATTTTGACGCTTTTTCGGTTATCACGGACCAAAACGCGTGGCCCCGTCTCATGACCTTTAATCTTAAGCGCACTTTTTGGATTTTCCGCTCTGGCCTCGCCCGGATGGCGGTCTTTGGCCTCGCCTCGCTGTTTTTTGTCGCCACACCCGCCTTTTCCGCCCCGTCCTGCCGGCTGGAAAGCTGGCTGAATACGCTCAATGACAGCGCCAACACCTATATCAAATCCCTCGGCACCGCCGACGAACTCCAAGCCGCCCGCATCTTTCGAACCGAAATGGACCGGTACGAGCGCGACAAATTGCTCAAACAAATCAACGAAGCGGACTTAGGCGCCAATGAACAAGCTCTGTTTGATTTCATCACCTCACGCCACCACTTGCTTGATCTACAGCGTGACAATTGGGGCGAAATGGCCAAGCGCTACGGCGCGGACCCGCGCTTTTCGTCGCAATCTCAAAGCTTGTCACAGTTCCTCTCCGCAACCGAATGCGACCCCGATGCTCCGGATTTTCTCGAATCCGACGGTGAAAGAAAATCGACACTGCTGCAACGCCTGAGCGAGGGCATCAAAGAAATCGCCGATGTCGTGGCCCATAATGACCCTGCCCCCGCGGCCCCCACATCTTTGACCTTTGACCCCGAAAATTTCGATGAATTCCGCCCTGCGGCCGCCCCGCCCCCCGTCGTCGCGCCCGTCACCCTAAGCCCCTCGGGAAACGCCGCTTTTGCCCTTGGGATTTTCACCTTCATCTCCGCCATCACCTCTTGGGCGTGGATGCGTTATGGCATCGTGCAACGCCGCGCCACCCGCTATCCCTGCACCCTGCCTGTGGTGATTTTCGATGGAATCCTGCCGGTTTTCGGTGAGGCGCTCGATCTGAGCCAAATCGGCGCGAAACTCGAAACCACGCTGGAACTGCGCGACCGCCAGAAAATCAAACTCACCATCGGCCCTGTTGTGTGCAAAGCCCGCGTGATGTGGCGCAGCAATTATTTTATCGGTGTGAAATTTGACAAACTGCTCACCGAGGCGGAGATGAAATACCTTTTGGGGGCGTTTGCCCAAAAGGTCAGTTCTGAGCGCGCCAAGGCGCAGGCCCTTGGCCAGAATTTTACCCCGCCCTCCTATGACGCGGCAGCGTTGAAACAGGCGCTCTTGTCCTCCGATTGGGGCGAGGACGCACAGGATGACCTCCCCTCACCAGATCCTGATCTGGCCGCCTGACCTCATCGCGCTCCCCTTTGGAACGCTCATCCAAAATAAAAACGGCGCTGTAAAAACAGCGCCGTTTTAAAATATTGCGATCCCAAACAGGGCTCAAAGCCGGCTTAAGAGGCTTCCGTGATGAACTTCACCGCGTCGCCAAAAGTCTGGATGGTCTCGGCTGCATCGTCCGGGATTTCAATGCCAAACTCTTCTTCAAAAGCCATAACCAGTTCAACTGTGTCGAGGCTGTCAGCGCCAAGATCGTCGATGAAGGACGCCGTTTCCGTCACTTTGTCCTCTTCAACGTCGAGATGCTCGACAACGATCTTTTTCACGCGATCTGCGATGTCGCTCATGTTCTTTCCTCATAGTTTGGGGCGAAGTGCCCACATTAGCTTTGGCCCGCGGGCCGCTCTTCTTACATGTCCATTGCGAAACAATACTCAAGTCTTCGCTACGGCATACACCACGGTCGCTTTCGCGTCCAAGGCCCAATCTTCGCTGCTCATAGCACAATCCTCCCCCGTGGCAAATGGTTTGTGACCCCACGTTGGACCCAACATGCCAAAAGGTTTTTTTACGCTCAAAGCATCGCCATCCCACCGTTGACATGCAACGTGGTGCCGGTGGTGTACCCGGCTTCTTGCGAGGCCAAATACAACACAGCCGCCGCAATCTCTTCCGGCGTGCCCATCCGTGCCGCCGGAATTTGCGCGTTGATCTTGCCTTTCTGATCGTCGCTCAATTTATCCGTCATCGCCGTGGCAATAAATCCGGGCGCCACACAGTTCACCGTGATCCCGCGTGTCGCAACCTCATAGGCCAGCGATTTCGACATGCCCACCATGCCCGCTTTCGAGGCCGCATAATTGGCCTGACCGGGGTTGCCCGTCGCGCCAACGATCGAAGAAATATTCACAATCCGGCCCCAACGCGCCTTCATCATCGTGCGCATCACGCCTTTGCACAGCCGCATCGTCGACGTCAGGTTCACGTTCAACACGCTGTCCCATTCGTCATCCGACATCCGCATGAACAGATTGTCGCGGGTGATGCCGGCGTTGTTGACCAAAATATCAACCGACCCCATCACCGCAATCGCCTGTTTCGGCAGCGCCTCAACCGCCTCTTTGTCGGACAGGTTGCAGGGCAACACATGGGCGCGCGCGCCCAATTCTGCGGCCAGCGCCTCCAAAGGCTCAACCCGCGTGCCAGACAATGCAACTGTGGCCCCCGCCTCGTAAAGCGCCTTGGCAATCGCGCCGCCAATGCCACCCGATGCCCCCGTGATCAGCGCATTTTTTCCTGTCAGATCAAACATGTGACTCTCTCCCGAAGCGTCCTGCTTCTTTTGTCTTTCAATATTCCGGGCAATATCCCGTGGTGAGCCGGGCCTTCAAAAAGGTCCGGCGAGGGGCCGCGCCCCTTCCCTTTAACTTTTCAGTTTCGCGATGTCTTCAGGTGTTCCGATGGCCGTGCAAGCGATGCTCTTGTCAATCCGCCGCACCATGCCGGACAGCGCCTTGCCCGCACCGATTTCCCAAATCTCGGTGACGCCCTGCGCCGCCATATAGCCCACGCTCTCACGCCAGCGCACAGATCCTGTCACCTGCTCGACCAAAAGCGACCGGATCGTTGCCGGATCGGTCACGGCAGCGGCTCGCACATTGGCCACCAGCGGCACGGAAGGCACATTAATATCAACGTTATCAAGGGCTTCGGCCATCACCTCCGCCGCAGGCCTCATCAAAGCACAATGGAACGGCGCGGATACCGGCAACAAAACGGCCCGTTTCGCGCCCTTGCCCTTGGCGATCTCAACCGCGCGTTCAACCGCTTCTTTATGGCCAGAGACCACAACCTGCCCCGGATCATTGTCATTGGCCGCCTGACAGACCTGCCCTTGGGCGGCTTCTTCGGCGATCTCTTTGACCGCCTTAAAATCCAGCCCCAAAAGCGCCGCCATTGCGCCCACGCCGACGGGCACAGCCTTTTGCATCGCCTCACCGCGGATGCGCAAAAGCCGCGCGGTGTCGCCAATGCTCAAAGATCCAGCCGCGGCCAGTGCGGAATATTCGCCCAGCGAATGCCCGGCCACAAAGGCGGCATCCGTCACCGCATAGCCTTCTGATTCAAGCGCGCGCAGAGCCGCCAAAGACGTGGCCATCAGCGCTGGCTGGGCGTTTTGCGTCAGAGTCAGCGCTTCGATCTCACCATCCCAAATCAGCGCCGAGAGCTTTTCGCCAAGCGCCTCATCCACCTCATCAAAAATCGCTTTTGCTGCGGGATATGCCTCGGCCAAAGCCTTGCCCATCCCAATCGTCTGAGCCCCTTGCCCCGGAAACACGAATGCGCGCGTCATCTTCGCCCCCTCCATATGCCGCCCTGAAGGCGGACTGTTTTCATTTGGATTTAAGTTGGGCATTGGTCTACCCGCCCAACAGGCGCGCGGCAAGCCCGAGCGGGCGCATTTCGAACCGGCATCGGCCCGCAATCCTTAGACAAGATTGGGTGCAGGTCAAATGCAGGTCAAATGTTGAGGCACAGCGCGACTCGACCGCCGCGGTTCAACTCGGGTCGCTGATATATTTTGGCCCCTCTAAGGTATGCACCATGCCATCATGGATCGGGCACGGGATGCGTCCCGCCTCAATCGCGTCGATATGGTCTTCAAGCGCGCCAGAAAAATCGAAATTCGCCCCCGCAACCATGCCCAAAAAGCCAGCCAACACAACGGCAAAGACCGCCGCAAAGAAAACGCCCTGCCCCCAGGCCCAATAGGGTACGGCAGATACGGCATCGGGTTTTCCGGCCACGCGGTTCATTTTCATCCGTGTAAAATACATGGCCATCACCTTTATCTCTGCCCGCAGAGTAACGCCTGACGTAGGGGCAATATCCAGCAAAAGATCAGGCATTGGTTAATGACCCTAAAATATACTTTAGTGTTTAAAATTAATACATTAAGAGGAATAAGGCCCCCAAACACAGTGCTTTAACGACGGATGATTTACCGTTTTTATCATCGCATATTTTCATAAAATTTTAAAAGACACGGCATCAACACGGCCCCGCCAGATCGCGCCGCCCGGATGCCTTTACCCCGATGCCTTTACACTGTCTCTTATCTCGGTCTCTTATCTCGCTCTGCTGAGATGTGGCCATCTCCATCTCCTCAAGCCACCTTCCCAAAGCCTTCCTCATCCCGTTTCCTTGCCCCTTAAGTTATGGTTAATAAAGGTACGAGTACGACCAATACGGGCCGTTTTGGGTAGCGCCCGACGCGCCCTGTGGCTCGTTGACCCAAGACATGCATCAACCATAGGTGAGGTGCCGCTCTTCGCGATTTGGACCTTGAACCAAACCTCAAGATGCGTATAAGGACACATCCTTTTCACACGATATGTGAACCGCGCAGCCTCTCGTGGACGGGCCGTGAAAAGGCCAAAATGCCCGCCCTATGAAATGCGCTTGATTTATGAACTGGAGTCTCCATGCCGCTTTACGAGCATGTCTTCATTGCGCGTCAGGATCTGTCCAACGCGCAGGCCGAAGGTCTCATCGAACATTTTGGCACCGTCCTCGCCGACAACGGCGGTAAACTCGTCGAGCACGAGTACTGGGGCGTCAAAACGATGGCTTACAAGATCAACAAAAACCGCAAAGGCCACTACGCCTTCCTGCGCACCGACGCCCCGTCGGCAGCCGTGCAGGAAATGGAACGCCTGATGCGTCTGCATGATGATGTGATGCGTATTCTCACCATCAAAGTCGACGAGCACAAAGAAGGCCCGTCCGTCCAAATGCAGAAACGCGACGAGCGCGAAGAGCGCCGCCCGCGTCGCCCTTGATCTTAGGAAAGGACCTAACCTATGGCCGCTAAACCATTTTTCCGCCGTCGCAAAGTCTGCCCGTTCTCCGGCGACAACGCGCCCGCGATTGACTACAAAGACACCCGCCTTCTTCAGCGCTACATCTCTGAGCGTGGCAAGATCGTGCCTTCCCGTATCACCGCAGTCTCTGCGAAGAAACAGCGTGAGCTGGCTCGCGCCATCAAACGCGCCCGTTTCCTCGCCCTGCTGCCCTACGCCGTGAAGTAAGGAGAAAGCACATGCAAGTTATCCTTCTCGAACGCGTGGCCAAACTCGGTCAAATGGGCGATGTCGTCTCCGTCAAAGACGGTTACGCGCGCAACTTCCTTTTGCCGCAAGAGAAAGCGCTCCGTGCCTCCGACGCCAACATCAAGGCGTTTGAAGCTCAGAAAGTGCAACTCGAAGCCCGCAACCTGGAAACCAAAAAAGAAGCCGAAGCTGCTGCCGCCAAACTCGACGGTCAGATCTTTGTTGTGATTCGGTCCGCTTCCGATTCTGGTTCGCTCTACGGGTCTGTCACACCGCGTGACGCCGCAGACGCTGCCGAAGCCGCTGGTTTCACCGTCGATCGCAAACAGATCGCTCTCAAAGCTCCGATCAAGGAACTCGGCCTGCACGAAATGCATGTCCTGCTCCACCCGGAAGTTGACGCCACCATCGTTCTCAACGTGGCGCGCTCTGTCGAAGAAGCAACGCTTCAGGCCGAAGGCAAATCCATTCAGGAACTCGCCGCAGAAGCCGAAGCTCAGGCTGAATTCGAGATCTCCGAACTCTTCGACGACATGGGTTCGGCTGCGAATGACGACGATTACGATTCTGCTCCGGCATCCGACGAAGCCTAATCTCATTGCATCCGTGATCAGAAAGCCCCGCCAATTTGGCGGGGCTTTTTTGTGGCGATTTGCCATGCCAGATCCCGCCCCATGTGGCCGCCCACGGCTTCACGCCTCAGCGTATCCTTGCCGATGCCCCTGCCCGTCGCGCTTCGGGTCTTGGCGAAACGGAGCGAGCGTGGTTTTGTCCCCGAGACCTTTCGGAGATTTTACATGCCTCACCCGACCCGCCGCGCCTTTATGCTGTCCACTCTGGCCGCTTCAACCCTCGCGCTCACCGCCTGCGGTCGCCGAGAGCCAGAGGTCAGCCGCGGCGGCTATAACCCACCGCTCTTCCCCAACGAAACGCCGGAACTGCGACAGCTCATCAACAAATGGGCCGACACCTACCAAATCCCGCGCGAATTGATCCATCGTCAGGCCATCCGCGAGTCCACCCATCGCCCAGGGGCGCGCAACGGACCCTATTATGGGCTGTTGCAAATCCTGCCGCAAACGGCGCGCACCATGGGCCACTCTGGCCCTGCAAGCGAGCTGTTGGACCCGAATGTGAACCTGAAATACGCCGGAAAATACCTGCGCGGGGCCTATATCGTGGCCGATGGCGACGTTGACACCGCGATGAAATGGTATGCGAAAGGTTATTACTACGAGGCCAAGAAAAAGGGCCTGCTTTATGAAACGGGTCTCAGAAGTTAATCGTCAGCGCAGCGAAATGGCAGGAACGACCCCGTCGCGCCCTCAGCCACAGCCATAAGCGACAGCACATCTGCAAGCTCTCGCTCTTCCGCCGTTCGGGGGCACACCGCCCCGCGGATGGCACAGCCCGCCTCAAGAAATGCACGGTTGGCTGCGATGAACTCCGGCTTTAATCCATCAATCGTCTCGCCATCTGTCGCCATATCCCATGCCCGTTCAAACCGGACGCATTTCTCAGCCGTCCATTCAGGCGAAATTGCCTGTGCCGCCCCCGGCACCATCAGCATGCATAAAAGCCAAAAGCGCATTCTCTGACATCCCTCACTGCGTTTCCTGTCAGGTCTTATCCAACAAAAAGACCGCCCGTCAAACGGGCGGCCTTCTCATGCGCGGTTATAAGCCTCAATCCTCGGTGGACATGATCTTCCAGATCACAGCCCCAATCACAGCCCCCACAAGAGGTGCCACCCAGAACAGCCAAAGCTGGCCCAAAGCGTCAGTCTGCGCAAAAAGCGCAACTGCGGTCGAACGTGCCGGGTTCACCGATGTGTTGGTCACCGGGATCGAGATCAGGTGAATCAACGTCAGGCCAAGCCCGATGGCAATGGGCGCAAACCCTGCTGGTACGCGCGACGAGGTCGCCCCCAAAATGAGGATCAAAAACACCGCCGTCAACAGGGCTTCAATGATCAAAGCCGCCGTCATGCCATAGCCGTTTGGCGACAAAGCCCCATAGCCGTTAGAGGCAAAACCGCCCACGCCCTCAAACCCGGACTGGCCGGAGGCAATGACATAGAGGGCGGCGGCGGCGAGGATCCCCCCCATCAGTTGCGCCCCCCAATAGGCCGGCAATTCGCCCGCCGGGTGACGCCCTGCCACCACCAGACCCAGCGTAACGGCCGGGTTAAAATGGCCGCCGGAAATCGACCCGACCGCATAGGCCATGGTCAAAACCGTCAACCCAAAGGCCAGTGCCACACCCAACCAACCGATCCCAACGCCCGGCGTCCCGGCGGCATAAATCGCACTGCCGCAGCCGCCAAAGACCAACCAAAACGTGCCGACACCTTCGGCCATAAGTTTCTTCAACATCGTCTTTCTCCAAATGTGATGCTCACGCATATGTGAATATCGCGGGGTCGTGCATGGGGAAAATTTCCAATGTTGCAGCCATTCCCTTAGGGCACCCTAAGCGCATCCATGCCGCAAAAAAAAAGGCGCGCATAAAAAGCCGCCCCATCTCTGGAGCGGCTTGATCTGTCCCTCGTTCATTCAAACGAGTGGCGTGTCTTACTCTTCGTCGAGAGCTTCAACAGCCTTTTCGAGCTCTTCTTTCGAGATCTCTTTTTCGGTCACGTCAGCTTGCTCAGCGATCCAATCCACCACTTTGTCCTCGAACAAAGGCGCTTGGATTTGTTGACGCATCTGCGGGTTTTGCTGAACGAATTCAAAGAACTGGCGCTCTTGACCCGGGTATTGACGGGCCTGCGTCATCACCGCTTGGGTGAATTCGGCGTCGGAGACTTGCAGCTCTTGTTTCTGACCGATGTCAGCCAACAAAAGACCCAAGCGCACGCGGCGCACGGCCAATGTGTTGTGCTCTTCGGTCACCTCGATTTCCGGGTGATCGTGGCCATGCACGTCCGGGTTTTCTTCGTGCCACAGTTGGTGCGCGATCTGTTTGGCTTCGGCTTCGACCAAGGACGGCGGCAAGTCAAAGGACACGAGGCTGTCGAGCTGATCCAAAAGTCCGCGTTTCATCACAGCGCGCGCCGCACCGGCATATTCGGCCTCAAGACGCTCAGCAATTTGACCTTTGAGGGTCGCAAGATCTTCCACACCAAATTTTTTCGCCAGCTCATCATCAATCTCAGCATCCGCAGGTGCTTTGACCTCTTTGATTTTGCATTCAAACACAGCGGCTTTGCCAGCCAGGTTCTCGGCGCCATATTCCTCGGGGAAATTGACTTCGACGTTTTTCTCATCACCGGCTTTGACGCCAACAAGCTGCTCTTCAAAGCCCGGAATGAACGACCCGGAGCCCAGCGTGAGCGGATAATCTTCGGCCGCGCCGCCTTCAAAAGGCTCGCCATCGACTTTGCCCAAGAAGTCGATCACAACCTGATCGCCATCTTCCGCCGCACCGTCTTTGGAGGCAAAGTTCTGGGCGGTTTTGGCAAGGTTCGCCAAAGCATCGTCAACTTCTTTGTCGGAGGCTTTCACCACCAGTTTCTCAAGTTTCACACCGGACAGGTCGGTCTCGGCGATCTCAGGCAGAGCTTCGTAGGTCATGGTGACAACAACGTCGTCGCCCTCTTTCCACTCTTCGCCCGCATCCATTTTCACGTCAGGCTGAAGTGCCGGACGGTCGCCGGAGGCCTCGAAATGCTCGTTCATCGCGCCATCAACAGCGTCTTGCATGGCTTCGCCCAGCACACGCGGGCCGAACTGCTTTTTCAAAAGCGCCATCGGGACTTTGCCCTTACGGAAGCCCTTCATTTCGATCTCAGGCTGAGATTCTTTGAGCTTTGCGTTGACTTTTGCGTCAAGCTCAGCGGCAGTGATCGTGATCTGATAGCCGCGCTTCAGACCTTCATTCAGGGTCTCGGTGACCTGCATCTTGGGCGTCCTTCTTACGTCTCTCTCAGGCCGCAACAAGGCGACCACTAAATCAGACGCCCTTCTAGGGGGTCAATGCCCATCGTGCAAGGCGATTCCAACCATCCGGCGCAACCAGCCTTCCCCGCCCAAGGCTCAAAGCCGGTTCTGCTCTTGTGATGTGGAACAAAGGTCACAGTGAGGATCAAGATGATCTCTGGCATGCACCCGGGCACAAGTTTTCATCGACCCTTGACCTGTCATCGGTTAACCATCTGACATTGGATGCTTTCACCCTCCGGGATTCCGAATGTCCCGGATCACAGGGTCGACCCATATAAGGTCGACCAGACCACTATAAAACCCGTATCCTCAGGGGAACTTTATGAATATTTCGACGTTTACCGGCCTGTCTTTGATTGTCTTTAGCCTGACCGCCTGCGGCACTGCCGGAGGGGACTCAGACTCCAACAGTTCCGGGACGTCGCAAAGTGATTATGAAACCTACAACGCCGCCCATGACGCAATCACCGACGCGGGCTTGGTCGCATCCGCCGTTGCTTTGGGCGCCTCCGCCGCCGATGCGCGCAGTGACACGGTTGAAATGAGCGGCATTTACGGCATCCAATCCGATGACCTGCTCGGCACCGACGCGATCCTTGGTGAAATGTCGATGACCGCGAATTTCGGCAATGACACGGTGTCTGGTTCAATGACCAACAACTTCATTGCCTTTGGTGATACAAGCGGCGCGCATACCGAAGATTCCGCCGAACCCCTCAGCGGCTCGATGACCTATGTGGGCACCGTGAGTGGGGACGGTATCACAAGCCATTTTGATGGGATTTTGACCCGCGTTGATGGCACTCAATATGATCTCTACGTTGATATGACGGGCACATTCTATACGGTCACGGATGGGACGCTCACCGAATTGGGCGCCATTGGCAATTTTGGCGGCAACATCACTGTCGTTGGCGACACGTCGGGTAAAATTTATGACCTCACCGATGGATACGATTTTGATTCCAGATCCGGGAATGAAACCGGCTTTGTCGTTTGCGAAAGCCTGTGCAGCGGCGAATAAGCGCGATGCGCCTGATGCCATATCACGCAAGGCTTGCGCGCAGACCGAGACGGTTTGCCGCTTGCCTGCTGGCTTTTGCCCTCCCCCTTATGACTCTCCCCGCCCATGCGCTTGAACCGCAAGAGGTGATCGCAAACCTCACCCGCGCGCAAGCCGATGCGCGGGCGGGCAAAAAAGAGAACGCCTACGACCGTCTGCGCTGGTTGTTGTTCACCGACACGGATCACCCGACCCATAGCCTGACCTATCAAAAAGCCTTGGCCAAACTGCGGGACGGCAAGCCCCTCACCTTTGGTGCCGCCGCCGCCCTTGTCCCCTCGACCAACCTCGCGCGCGCCAGTTCGCAAAGCTATTTCTACACCGACAGCGACACCTATTATCTCGGTGACAGCGACAAAGACCACAGTGGGTTCGGCCTCAACCTTACCCTCTCAACCAGCGCCGCCCGCGCCTATCAGCCGGGGCGGGAAATCTCGATCGGTGTGGATCTTGGCGGCAACCTCTACAGTGACCGCGACCTGTCTTCGGCCTTTCTGCGCCTGAGGGTGGGGCACGAGTGGTACGACACCGGGGCCACTTACGCGCTCAGCCTGTTTCACGACATGGCGCAATATTCTGAACATGATGGAGACCCGTCGCTCGATTGGACCGCCTTTGGTCTCTCCCTGTCTGCGGCACGAAAACTCGCCTCCGGTGACACCCTGCGTGGCACTTTCACCGCCAGTGACCGCAGTTCCGATGAGGCTTATTACGCCTATCGCGATGGCCTCACCACCGCGCTGTCCGCCAGCGTAACCCATCCTCTGTCCCGCAGGTCCCAGATCACCGTTCAAGGCACTCTGGAACAGGCCGATCTCACCCGTGAAAGCCTGTCCTACCGGTCAATCAAATTGGGCGCGCGCTATGGCCGCACCACCGCCTCAGGTCTGTCCTGGGAATTGGGTGCTGCCGCCACGTTACGGTCCTACGATGACACGTTCACCGCGCTGTCCTATGCCCGTGAGGATCAAGTCAATGAGGTGAGTTTGGGCCTGTCTCACGCCAAGCTCAAACTCCGCGACACCTCCCCCATGCTCTCCTGCACCCTGCGCGATCATGGCTCAAACGTAGCGCTTTATGATTACCACGCGGTCGATTGCGCCCTCTCGTTTCGGCGCGATTTCTAAGCGCGGAACCCATCCCGCACTGGCGCTGCGTTGCGGCACAGATATCTCCCATGATTTTCTAAAAATCCAAACCATTCTCCCATATTTCACAGATACCCTCCTCATTTTGGCACGATATTCCCCGAAAACCGGGTGAAGCTCTCTGTAAGCGACATTGCACCCAACAGGAGACAAACATGCGCATCGGCTGTCCGAAAGAGATTAAACCCCAAGAATTCCGTGTCGGCCTCACCCCCGACGCCGCGGCCGAAGCCGTGGCACATGGCCATACCGTATTGATCGAAACCGGCGCAGGGGCTGGCGCGGGTTTCACCGACGACGATTATACAGCCGCAGGGGCAGAGATTGCCCCGGACGCCGCCACCGTGTTTGAACGCGCCGACATGATCGTCAAAGTCAAAGAACCGCAGCCGGTCGAATGCGCCATGCTGCGCGCGGATCAAATCCTCTTCACCTATCTGCATCTCGCCCCCGACCCGGTGCAAACCAAGGCACTTTTGGCCTCTGGTGCGACCTGCATCGCCTATGAAACCGTGACCGACGCACGCGGCGGCTTACCGCTTTTGGCCCCGATGTCCGAAGTGGCGGGGCGTTTGGCACCGCAAGTTGGCGCATGGACCTTGCAAAAGGCCAATGGCGGGCGCGGCGTTTTGATGGGCGGTGTGCCGGGCGTGGCCCCGGCGCGTGTGCTGGTCATCGGCGGCGGTGTTGTTGGCACCCATGCGGCGCGGATTGCGGCGGGCATGGGCGCGGATGTCACCGTGTTGGACCGCTCCCTGCCGCGTTTGCGGCAGCTCGACGATCAATTCGGCAGCGTGTTCAAAACCGGCTACGCCTCCAAGGCCGCAACACTGGAACTGGCCCGCGAGGCCGACATGATCGTCGGCGCGGTCCTCATCCCCGGTGCCGCCGCCCCCAAACTGATCTCCCGCGATCAGTTGAAAGAGCTCAAACCCGGTGCGGTTCTGGTCGATGTGGCGATAGATCAGGGTGGCTGTTTTGAAACCTCGCGTGCCACCACCCACCAAAACCCGATCTATGAGGTCGATGGCGTGATGCATTACTGCGTCGCCAATATGCCCGGCGCCGTGGCGCGCAGTTCGACGCTGGCACTTGGCAATGCCACGATGCCCTTTGTGTTGGCTTTGGCCAACAAGGGCTGGAAAGAGGCCTGCCGCGCCGATCCCCACCTTTTGAACGGGCTCAATGTCCATGCCGGCCAACTGACCTACGCCGCCGTCGGCGCCGCTCTGGGCCTCAACACGGTGCCTGCCGAAAGCGTGCTGTAAGCCGCACAAAACCACCAAGGCCCGCTCGTCGCTTGCGGGGCGGGCCGATCCCAGCGAACATAAGGCGCCGCGATGTCCAAAAGAGAGGCCATGGACACAGAAATCACTGAAAGCCTCTGAAGTGATCGTCGTCCGGGTTTGGCTGCTGAATAAGTGGCCGCACCTTGATATTCTGCCAAGTGAGGTTTGCAATCAGGGCCAAATCACTTGCGGGAGTTGAAAACGGTGCAAGCGACAATCAAAACGCTGGTTGATGCTGGCTGGCTCGTTCCTTTTGGCGAAGGCACCCAGATAAGAGACAGCACCCGTAAGGCAGCTTATAGGGTAGTGAAGCCGTAAGCCTGAACGATTAGCAGTTTAGCGGAATTAGCAACACTGGGCGGCGGGGTTGCAGCTTTGCACCCGCCGCCTAGCACATAAATTAAGCAATTTTTCGCGTTAGTGTTGAAATGCTGTAGGGTGCATTCCAATTTGCCCAGCACGGCGGCAGAGATAGTATTGGCTTCCAAACATACAAATGCGAAGTTGTGATCTTTAATTTAGTGAGATCGTCAACTTGGGACAAATAGCGTACAGGCAAGCAACGGGTGAAATTATCGAAGCGTTTGCTGTCGATGCCGATGAATGGGCAAAGATGTGCGCCGAACCTCTCGGCACCTACATTATGCCTGAAACTCACTGGCCTGCCTTACTGAAGGTATCTATCCGAGGGTTGCGTTTTTTTGCCCATGCTAGCGGGTATAAGGGAGAGAAGCCCAAAAATGAAAGCTATGCACACACGCGGCTGAAAATCGACGTTGTCAAGGCTGCGCGCGAACTTGGTTACAAAGCGGATTTGGAAGTGTGTGGCGAAAGTCCCGATGGCTTTAAATGGCGCGCTGATGTGATGGTGACGGATCACAATGGGCAACAGACGGCCTTTGAAATACAGATGTCGAGCCAAACCCTAGCGGAATATCGTCGAAGAACTGAGCGCTATACACTTTCAGGCGTTCGATGCTGTTGGGTTTTGATGTATAAGTTGGGTAGTTCAAGGCTGCACCACTTAGAGCACGCAATCCACTGTGAAAATCAAGATTTTTGCAAGGAAACTGGACTTGTTCAGATCGAAGATGATCGGTTGGTAACGCTTCGCGTGATGTTAGAGGGGACCGATACATACCCTGAAAAAAGACCCACGTTGTTTCTCCGCCAACATTTTCCCATTGAACAGCTGCAAATGCCCGAAGCAATAGATCGCGTCGTTCAAAACAAGTTGCATTGGGCTAGGCCGCGCTGGCGGTGGACATAGTCCATGTGATTGCCGTACTTCCACCAAGCTCCAGCACGAGGTGGGGGATTGAGCGGGGGTCATTTAGTGGATCTTCTAACAAAAGTCAATAAAATCAATGACTTAAATGTCATCTTGTGGCGGAGGAGGTGCCCGCCATTCGGGCGTTGCATCCCATCGAATATCTTTGCTTAATCCCTTATTTTAATAGGTTTTATTAATTTTCACGAATGCCACCCGTTGCAATCCGCCGCAACCGGACTTACCCTTTATGGCGGGTAGGAGTCAGGGTTTGATATGCCACGAATTGCCAAAGAACTCTCTGCGCTGGATGTAAAGCGCCTGACGCACCCCGGAAAGGGGCGCAATTTCACTTACGCCGTGGGTGGCGTCTCAGGTCTTTATCTACAGCTTACACCGAACACCGGGCGCACATGGCTTTTGCGCGTCAAGGTGGGAGATAAGCGCCGCGAAATAGGACTTGGGGGCTATCCTGACGTCACCCTTGCCATAGCTCGCGAACGCGCCCGCGAAACCAAAGACAAAATCAGACAGGGTATAGACCCTATCGAGGAGCGCAAAGCTGCCAAGGCTTCTCTGTCCACCGCCCAGCGCCGGGGCCTGAGTTTTGCCGATGCCGTGGACAAATGCCTTGCCGCAAAGCTGGATGCCTTCAAAAACCCCAAGCACCGCCAACAATGGCGCAACACGCTTACGACTTACGCTATGCCCGACCTTGGCCCAATAATGGTGCAAGATATTGCCGTTCAAGATGTTCTGCGCGTTTTGGAGCCGATCTGGCAGACCAAAACGGAAACCGCCACCCGCCTTCGCGGGCGTATCGAAGCCGTGCTGTCATGGGCCACCGTGGCCGGACACCGCACGGGCGATAACCCGGCGCGCTGGGCGGGAAACCTGAAAGAACTTATGCCCGCCCCCTCCAAGGTGGCGACGAATTCCAATCAACCCGCTTTGCAGATTGACGACGCGCCCCGCTGGCTTGCCGCTTTGAGGGGCCGCGAAGGGATGGGGAGCCGTGCCCTCGAATTTGCCGCTCTGACCGCCGCCCGTTCGCAAGAGGTACGCGGCGCACGATGGGACGAAATCGACATGGGCGCAGGGCTTTGGACCATTCCCGCCGACCGTATGAAAATGACACGAGAACACCGCGTCCCGCTGTCCTCCGCAGCCGTGGACATTCTAAAAGCCTTGCCGCGCTTTGTGGACAACCCCTTGGTGTTCCCTGCCCCGCGTGGTGGCGAAATGTCAGACATGACCCTGAGCGCCGCAATGAAGCGCTTACACAAGGCAGACGTTGGCAACGGGGGCGCGGGCTTTGTGGACCGCGTGAGCAAGCGCCCAGCCGTACCGCACGGGCTACGCAGCACCTTCCGCGATTGGGTGGCCGAGCGCACCCACTTCCCCGGCGATATGGCAGAGGTTGCTTTGGCTCATAGAATTTCAAGCGCCGTGGAAGCCTCCTACAGGCGCGGCGACATGGTGGAAAAACGCCGCGCAATGATGGCGGCATGGGCGGAACACCTGACCGGGAAAAGCCGGGATGGGGCCAAGGTTGTGAGGATTGGATGAACTGGAAAAAAGTTTTTGAATCTGAGCCTTTTGACACTGCGCCGCTATATCAGTTTTCCAAAGAAGAATTGAATGATGCGCTGAGTGAGTTGGTTGAACTCGCACCGCTGGGCAAATACGGGGATGGCATGGATATGTTTTGGAGGGATTTGGACCCCTATGATGCGCCTACTCATTCATCTTATCGCCTATCTACTATTTACCAGATAATTCGAGATAGGCTGGGTCATCAAGCATTCGGATTACCTAGCCTCGAAAGTGCCCATGATCTCGCCATGGTCCATTTTCAGAGCTACTCTATCGAAGTCGATGAGGCACTAGACCAATATTTTTACCCCGATATAGCTGGCGAGTACCTTGGGGGAGGATGGTCTTGGTTGAACCAAGATATTGGCAAACGCCTTCAAGAAAAATCTATCGAAATTCAGATTTCATGCCCATTG
>Ga0181375_1000037_pt1 | contig 98507 bp, 103 predicted proteins | sample LowvirmetaG_FD_130090 | JGI IMG/M metagenome (GOLD analysis project Ga0181375, IMG submission 130090) | Marine viral communities from the Subarctic Pacific Ocean - Lowphox_11 viral metaG | ecosystem: Environmental > Aquatic > Marine > Oceanic | place: Subarctic Pacific Ocean | collected 2015-12-09 | reverse complement strand
TCCGGCAGGGCTGTGGCGATGGCGCCAAGCTCGGGCGGCATGCGGTGGGTGCGGGTCATCGGCAGGGCCATCGGTGCGGCTTCACCGGCCTTGCGCTGGCGTTCCAGTGTGCGGGCGAGGCGTCTGGCATGGGCATCAGGGGCCGCGAGCAGTTCCTGCAGCGCTGCGAGGCGGGCGAGGATCGGGGCGGCCTGAACGGGGCCGCGGGTGCGAGCCGTTGTTCCAAGCCCGTCCCCGTCCATGTCTGGGCCCATGACGCGGGGCGACAGGCCGGTAAGGTGGCCCGAGGCCTTGGTTTCGACGCGCGCGGTATCCGAATGATGCCCGGATGATGCCCGAATAATAACCGGAGGCAGGACGAGCCCCAGTGCCATCAGAACGAGCAGGCGCCGGATGATGATTTCGAGGCGGGCCAGTTCGGCCCGGGCGCGCTGGGCGAGTGTGCGGTTGAGTGTGGTGGGGTTGAGGTGTGCGTTCGTCATAGTGGCGACGTTCGCCAGAGCGCGCTGCGCATGGGCGATGCCGTGACTGACGAAGGCGGACGGATTGGTCATGGCGGCCAGTATAGGCCGGGCGCCATTAGGGTTGGATAAGGTGGGGGGAGGGGCGTGCACGATGGTGGGTATCGCGAAACCGGCATTATGGAGCAGGCCCGCCAAATATGGTGACTTGATTAGGCTACATTGTCAGGGAAAGAACCCCCGCCTACCTTTTATTGAACAAATAGTTGGCCACAATTACCAAGAAGCCAAACACAGACACTGTCGTTGTTGTGAACACCGCTATAAACTCGGAACTTTCGAGGTTGAACGCAGGAATGAATCGAAAATCTATCCCCCAAAATGTTCGGCCAAACCCGTCCTTGTTGCCCTGTGCGATGACAATGTACATTAAGAAAAAAGTCCAACCGATGACTAGGGACCGGGCTAATCCGTCTAGCCGAAACCGAGCAGAGCTCTCATTGTAATCTTCACCTCGGGCGCGGCTCAGATCGTCGAAATCAGAGTACTCTTCCTCCCCGGTGGGCGTGCTATCAAGAGTGACGTTACCCCTTGAACGTCTCCGCTTTCCATCCCCGCTCCATGGCCAAATTCGAAAAATACCGCCAGTCTTCTTTTGCCGGGATTTCAAATCCGAGGGGGACGGAGTAGTTCCGACTGGCGGCGATTGTTTGCCAAGGAGTTCCTGGGGCGTGGGTTTCGTCGGAGAGTTCAATTCCGGATTTGTGTCCATATTCATTCCACACCCAATTCAATAGGCTTCCATAGCTCTGCAATTCCGCCTCGGACATTTTCAAAAACTCATTGGGAGAAAACGGGCTGACCGGAGCACACGACTTTATCGGCCCTTTTCCGCGAGAGCTGAACGCGTGATAAACTCCGTTGTACACGGGTCCATATCGCCACACTTGCGGCCGCTCGGAAAACAAATTTGTTCCCGTGAGGCCTGTGAACCAGCCATCCGCGAAATATAGCAATTTTTGAAGCTTCATATGATCGATTCGCCCCGTGTCTCCGAACCGGGCGATCAATTCATTCGCAAAAGCAACAGGATTTACTTTCATATCACTAAGCTAGTCACGTTCTGGAAATGTTTCAAGCAAACGTAGGGGGCATTAGGGCCGGAGGCGGCAATGCACCGCTTTTGTAGCTGATACCGAATTCTGCATTGCGCTCCGCTTAATGCACAATCCGAGACTTGCTTCTATGGCATGATATCCCGGCATTCGTAGTGGATGTGGGGGCTTTGTGTGAGAAGCGCCCAAGACGAGCACCATTGGAACCTCGCTCTCGGCCCGGGGATACCTGCGGAGGCAGGTATCCATGGAGCGGACTTTGCCTGAGCGCGGTGAGGAAAGGACGGGTCATGGACCCCTGCCTACGCAGGGGTCGTCGGGGGAGTGTGAAGTTCTTTGATTGCATGAGGTCCCGGCTTTCGCCGGGACTGTGGCTCTTTCTCCCTTGGGAGAGGGGAAGAGTTCGCCCTAGGCCGGAACCTGCTCGCTGAGGCGGCCGCCCATGCGGATGGGTTCTATGCGGAGGGCCAGGCCCGTCTTGTCGTCGGTTTCGACATAGGTGCCGCAGAGGGTGCCGTCGCCGAGGGCGGGCTGGTAGCGTTCGCCGGGGAGCTGGGTGATGAAGCGGGTGAGCGAGTTCTGCTTCTGCATGCCGATGACGCTGTCATAGTCGCCGCACATCCCGGCATCGGTCTGGTAGGCGGTGCCGTTTTCGAGGATCATCGTGTCGGCGGTGGGCACATGGGTGTGGCTGCCGACGACGAGGCTGGCGCGGCCGTCGCAATGGTGGCCCATGGCCATTTTCTCAGATGTGGCCTCGCAATGCATATCGACGATGATGGCATCGGCCACGGCGCCGAGGGGCATGGAATCAAGCGCGGCATCGACGGCCTCGAATGGATTGACGAGGCTTTGCCGCATGAAGACATTGCCCTGCGCCTGGATGACGCCGACGCGGCGCCCGTCCGGCAGGGCATAGAGATGGGCGCCCTTGCCCGGAGCGTTGGCCGAAGGCGGATAGTTTAGCGGGCGCAGCAGGCGCGGCTCGCGCTGGATATAGGTGAGGGCCTCGCGCTGGTCCCAGGCGTGGTCTCCCAAGGTGAGGCAGTCGGCACCGGCGCCGAAGAAATCATTGGCGATGGATTCGGTGAGGCCGAAACCGCCAGCCGAATTCTCGGCATTCACGACAACGAAATCGAGCCGCAGGCGCGCCTTGAGGCCCGGCAAATGCTCCAGCACGGCCGCCCGGCCGGGTTTGCCAACGACATCTCCGAAAAATGCAATCTTCATGGAAACAAGCCTATGCCCTGAGCGACGGATAAAGAAAAGCGCGCGTCTCCAGCGGGAAACGCGCGCCATTCAGAAAGACAAGGCCGGGGCCTATTCGTTCTTGGCAGAAAAGCCGAGAGCCGTCTTGGTCAGCGCCGAGGGGTCTTCCATCTCGGCAAAGTCCGCGAGGCGGACCGGCTTGGCAGGAGCCAGCGTGATCGTCAGCGTTTTCGGATCGGTGACGAAGGAAGATAGCGCGGTGGCCGCTTCCGTGACCAGTTCCGGGTCGACACCGGACTGCGCCGCCATCATCGGGGCCATGGCCATCATGCCGGCAACCTGGCTGCGCAGCTGTTGCGGATCCTGGCCAGACTGGGCGGCATAGGCATTGAAGCCGCGCGCGAGGAAGCCATCATCATCGATGGCGAGCTGGAAGTTGTGGATCAGCATCTTGTCCAATGCGTCCTGCATCATGGCGCCGGGATCGGCCGGCGTTTCGGCTGCGGTGGCCTTGGCCTGGGCAGCGGCCATGGCGCTGGCGCCTTCATACTGGCCGGAGAAATCGACCCGGAAACCGTCATCCAGCTTCCAGAAATTCTTGCCCTTGGCGATGGTGACCATGTCCTTGTCAGGATCATAGGTCTGTTCGCCCTGGCCGCTGAGCTCCAGCTTTTCATAGCCGAGCAGGGCCAGCTGGGCGCCGAGTTTCTCGCCGAGTTCGCCTTCGCTGGTACCGAGCGTCATCTTGAACGGATCAGTGACGACTTTGACGGCGCGACCCTTCTTGTCGCGCGAGACCTTTGAGCTGAGTTTCGGCATGTCGAAATCAGCGCCGGAGACAGCAACTTTCAGGTCGTCGATGAGGACCGAGTCATAGCCCGGATTGGCCGGGTCATTCTGGAAGACTTCCAGCATGCTGGCGACGGCGCCGCTGCCGGCTTCGTCTGCGCTCATGCCTTTCAGCACGGCGAGATTCACACCGCGCAAGTCAATACCGCCGAGGCTGGCTTTCAGATCTGTATCGTCGGTTGGGTCGATCATGTTGAGCTTCAGGCCTTTGAGGCCCATCTGCGCCGCTTTTTCATCCTTCATGCCGAGCACATCGACCGAGGAAATCACGAAATCGCCATTCTGGCCTTCTTCCTCGTCGATCTTGAAGTTCACATCCTTCATCGACCAGAGGTCAAAAGCGAGCGCCTTGCCTTCCGGCATGTCCATAGCTTCGCCCTTGCCGAACAGGCTGGCGATCCATGCGGCGGTTTCCGGCGACGGGTTGACCAGTTCCATCGACTTGATCTTGCTGGAGCCGTGGTTCTCTTCCGGGTCTTTCGGGACGAACCTGACATCCGAGAGGACAATCTTCGAGAAGTTCGGCTTGCCGTTCAGCATGCCGAGGCCCTCGAAGCTCATCTCTGCGGCCTTGAGGTCTGAGCCCTTGAGGTGGAGTTCGCCATCATCGGCGACGCCTTCGGCATCGGTGGCCTCTTCGGCTGAGACGAGCGTGACATTCTTGAAGACGGCCTTGGCGCCTTTGACCTCACTGCCCGTGAAGCTGACGCGGCCCTTGCCGGACTGGTCAAGCGAAAATGCACTCAGCACGGCTGGCGCGGTAGCTGGGTCTCCTTTGCGGAGTTTGATGCCTGGCAGCTTGCTGTCGGAAAGTTCTATTCCGGCCGGGCTGGCGCCATCCTTGTCCTTGTTTTTGTCGCCGCATGCCGTAAGCAAAGCTATGGCGGCAACGCCTGTCAGCAGATATTTCATCTTTAGTCCCTTTATTGAATACTGCGAGCAGGTGTCCCCGACGCGTCTCTTGAGAGTTTAAACATGGCATACAACAATGGCCAGACAATGACACTGAAGGCGCCCAATGGTGCCCGCGTTGTTGTACGATTTGAAGTCAATTCCAAGGCGCGCCGGCTCATTCTTCGCCTTGATGAGCGCCGCCGCGAAGCCGTTGCCGTAGCGCCCAGCAACCGCCAGATCAAGGATGCTGCAGCATTTGCTGCAGAACGCGTCGAATGGATCTCCACGCGCCTGCAGCACCTGCCCGAGACGGTAAAGTTCGAAGAAGCTGAATTCATTCAATTTCGGGGTGAGCCCTGCCAGCTGACCGCGAATGGTGAGGGCCGCCTGCCCAAGATGTGGCCGGGCGAGCCCAGATTGCTAAGCGCACCGGGCGATCCGGAAGGTCTGGCCATGCGCGTGACGCGCTACCTGAAGAAACAGGCCAAGGCAGATCTCACGCGGGCAGTTGTCCGACATTGTGAGACGCTGGGCGTTGAATATAAAGCGATTTCCGTGAAGGATACCCGCTCGCGCTGGGGATCATGCACGTCGGACGGCCAACTCTCCTTCTCCTGGCGCCTGATCATGGCGCCGCCCAAGGTGCTGGACTATGTCGCGGCGCATGAATGCGCCCACCTGCTGGAGATGAATCACTCTCCCAAATTCTGGGCCCACGTGGCCAAATGCACGCCGGACTGGAAGCGCCAACGCGCCTGGTTGCGTACACACGGCGCAGGACTTCAATCGGCTGGGGAATAATCCGCCCGCTGAAGACTGACCGGATTCAGCTTGGCTGTGATCAATCCTTGTTCTGACAAAAAATTTATCTTTCGGCCCGCATCTTTTTTGCAGGCCAATTTTCCGTTTCAAAAACAAACTCAGCCAATGTGGCAATGCCTGAGTTTGTTTTTCGAACCGCACAAGCGAGACTCATCCTGCCTGCGCGGAGGCGAGCTCTTTCTCGGATTCCGATGGCTTGGCCGGGCCGAAGCTGATCAGCGTGACGCCTTCACCGCCTTTTGGCTCGCGATTAGGCCCCAGGAACATGATCGTCCCATCGAGCCGCAGTTCCGCAACGATATCAGACTTTGGACGGTCTTCGCGGAAGTCCTTGAGATCGTACTCGTCGGTTAGCTTCGTCTTGCCGAACGTCCAGCCGCGATAATGATCCCGGATCAGGCTATCATAGCCGCGACCGCGCCTGATGAGCGTGCGCCCGCGTGTGCCCATGCCGATGGCGCGCGGATCTTCGTCCTCGGTATCCTGCGCCGAAAGCTGGTAGACCTTGTGGCGGCCAAGTTCCGGCGCGAAATGGCCTGAGACAAGCGCATTATAGGGCTCGTTGGCGGATAGACCGACCACCTGATCAAAGGCCGAATGATCGAGGCGCACTTCGGCATCCTCCGAGAGGACCTCGCCGAAGAACGTATTGAGGCCAGCTTCGCGGGCCGGTCGCAGGCGGCGCCAGTTATTGTCTGCAAGGACTGGCTCGATACCGACATCGCGCAGCACTTTGGCCAGATCGATGCTCCACGGGTTTACGCCGACCAGCAGCACACCCGGCTTTTCCTTGCGGGCAAGCCCAAGCCGCCGCGCCAGCGGGCCGATGGTGAAGCCGTGAAGCACAACGGTGACGAACACCATGGCAAAGGCGAGCGGCGTGATCTGTTCAGCGCCCGAGAAGTAGAACTTGCTGTCGCCGCGCCGCCCAAGGTCTTCCAGCAGGGTGGCAAACAGGCTGGAGACGGCCACGGCCACGATCCCGCGCGGCGCAATCCAGCCGAGCAGCAGGGCCTCGTTACGCTTCAGCGTGCCGAATGTCGCGATCCAGACCGAGAGGGGGCGCACAACGAACATCATGGCCAGAAGGAAGGCCAAGGTGCGCCAGGTCAACGCATCCTTGATGACATCGGGCCTGAGGTTTGCCGTCAGGATGACGAACACGCCCGAGACGAGGAGGACGGCAATATCTTCCTTGAACTTGCGCAGCTCCGCGATGCCGGCGAGGCGCGAATTGGCCAGCGTCATGCCATAGGCCGTGACCGCGACTAGGCCGATTTCCTTCTCGATCTGCTCGGCCAGAGCATAGCAGAGGATGATCGAGGCGAAGATGATGGGGGCTTTGAGGTATTCCGGCGTCCAGCCAGCGCGGAAAGCGCGGACCATGGCCCAACCGAAGGCAATGCCGAGCGCCACGCCCATGCCGGCGGCCAGAACGATCATCGCGCCCTTGCCAAGAATGGATTCGCCGGTGGCCGCCACGCGGATGATCTCGAACGAGGCTACAGCGAAGAGGGCGCCGACAGGATCGTTGACGATACCTTCCCATTTCAGGAACTGCCCGGCCTTGCCGCCAAGCTTTGACTGACGCAGCAGCGGCATGATCACGGTTGGCCCGGTAACCACCATCACGCCTGCGAAAACGATGGAGCTGGACCAGTCGAGCCCGGCCGCATAGCGCGCCGCCAGCGTGCCGAATAACCAGGCCAGCGGTCCGCCAATGAACACCATGCGCCGCACAGCCGCGCCGGCATCGCGCAGGTTCTCGAATTTCAGGACGAGACCACCTTCGAACAGGATGACCGCAACAGCCAGCGAAACGATGGGGCGGAGCAGATCATTGCCGCCACCATTGAAAACGCGCTCGGGATCGAGCAGCGGCGCGCCAAAGGCCACGGCCCAGAGCGGACCGGCAGCAAGACCTGCCAGCGCCATCAGCACGATGGCCGGGGCCTGCAGGCGCCAGGCCAGCCATTGCGCACCGATGCCGAGCGCGCCGATGAGCGCGCAAGCAAATATCAGCTCGCCCGATCCGGCACTAGCGAGTGCAAAGTCCATATGGTTCATGTGCGCCCTGTCAGCTTAGGAGCCGTTTTCCCCCTGGCCCGCACTATGCGGACTGGGCCTTGATGTCATCTGCGAAGTCGAACCCGATTTCCCGGGTGCCATAGTCGCCGACCTTGTAACGCTCGATATTCTCCGCAAACCAGTTCAGTACATGTGAATAGACATGGTCATAGAAGGGTTCAGGGTCCTTGTCCTTAAGCGGCAGGCGAAATTCATACTCTGCGCCATCTTCGATCTGGATGATGAAGACGTCACCCACCTTGCGGCATTCCATTGTAACGCGCATCCAGTCGGCCTGTTTCGAAACGCGCACGGCGAGCCCGAAAGCGATGGGCACGAGCGGGCGAAAGCCCCGTGGCGGCATGGAAAACGCCTGATCACCATGGGCCTTGGGCTCAAAGGCCCCCTGTGGCGGCACCAGATGCACGCAAATCCCGTCCGGCGCGCCAATATAGTCGCACAGGCCGGCCCGCATCTCCTCGGCCAGCGAACGGATACGGTTATAGTTTTCTGCGGCGAGCGCCTCATAGGTCTCGACCGTGGCAATCAGTTCTTCAAAACGCGACAATAGGCATAGCCTCCGGGCCTGGGCAGGTCAGATATGTACGAAAGACTAGGCCGGTAAGGCCCGGCCATCAAACTTTAAGGTTGCCGCCATGGGGCAATGATCCGACGCCTTGGGGGTAGACCACCCGATTCCGGGGAATCTCGGGCCCTTGTAGCGCTCGGCGTGATAGGGCGTACCGGCCCGCACGATACGTATATCCGGTGCGGGATTCAGCGCGGCGAGACAGGGCGACAGGAACATGTGGTCGAGGGCGCCATAGACGTCGTCTTCGGCAAAATGATGCGTCCAGCGGTCGAGCGGATCGGCTATCGCGCGTGAGGCGAGGTCGACGGCAAATCCCTCATCCGTGAGGGGACCCAGGCCGCTGTCATTGAGCGCCACGCCGTCGACTTCGCGATAATCGTTGAAATCCCCGAGGATGACCCATTCTTCAGCCGCAGGATCGGCAAAACGCTCCGTGACGATGCGGCGAACGGCCTGCGCCTCGGCGCGGCGCACATCGCGGGTGCGCATCCGGCCGCCATGCATGGACTTGAAATGGCAGACAAACAGCGTGAGCGCGCTACCATCCACGGCAATGTCCACTTCAAGGCAGTCGCGCCGGAAGGCGAGATCGTTGACCGTCAACACACCGGGCGGCACCACATCCAGCGATCCGTAGGTGCGCCGGGCATGGCTGCGCTGGAACACGACCGGCACGCGCGAGAGCAGGCCGACATCGATCCCGCGTGTATCATTGCCCTCATGCAGCACCCGCCCGCCGAAGGCCTCCCCGGCCCAGCGGGCCACATAGCGCGTGTCGAAAGCAGTAAGGGTGACGAGGTTCTCAACCTCCTGCAGGGCGCAGACATCCGCCTCGGTGGCGGCAAGCGCCTGCGCCGTGAGTGTGCGGTCATCTTCGGAAAGGACGTTAAATACGGCGTCGACCTGCTCTGCCACGGCGGCCGTGTCGACATCTGTGAGACGCTGGCGGGCATTGGGTATGCCGGCCCTGCGAAAGTCGCAGCGCATCATCAGGTTTTCACAATTGAAGGTCGCAAGGCGTATTTGAGGCATCGGGCGGACATTCGCCCGTGCCCGCTGGCAAGGTCAATGCGCGAAAAGCCGGGTAAGGACCCGGCTGCCGCCTATTTGTCTGTCTTGTTTTCGTTGACGCGATAGCAATAGAGCTGGAGCCCGCAATAGGCGAGCACGATGCCCATGTTCGCAGAGGCCAGTGTGCCATAGGATTCGCCGCGCACGGGCGCGAGGATCAGCTCGATGAAGGTTGCCATGCCGAGCACAATGATTGCTGCAGCGCCAGAGCGACGCAGGCCGATGGTCAGCGCCACCCATACGGTCAGCGATGCGAAGGCAACGGTCCGGAAGATGTGGTCATCAAGGCCAACAATGTCGCCGGCACTGTAGGCCGTGGCCTTCAGCGCCACAAATATGGCAATGATCCCGGTCAGCCCGGTTGCAACCGTTTTGAGGTTGCCAGATATCCAATAATCGCGCTGGGGCGTCATTTCTGCAGTTTGGTCGGCCATGGATTCACCTCGTCCCAAGAGAACTGAGGCTTAATATGACAGAGGTCGATTGCGCGCTTCTTAAATAATACTGAGGAATTTCAGGCCGCTGTTCGTGATTTGGCAATGAATCGGGAAGCGCTGAGCGCCTGTTCCAGCGTGGCCATATCGGGCTGTAGCGCTGGCGGAATCGCGGCGCGGCCCATTTCGAGGGCAATACCGGGCGCTAAACCCTCGCTATAGGCGCCGAGCGTTGATCGGATCACATCCAGAAAGCGTGCATCCTCGTCGACGATCTGCCCGAACCGGGCCGCGACCGGCCCGACAAGCCCATATGCGAGGAAAACGCCGAGGAATGTGCCCAGCAGCGCTGAGCCGATCATCGTGCCAAGCACCGCGGGCGACTGGTCGATCGAGCCCATGGTGCGGATGATGCCCAGCACGGCTGCGACGATGCCAAGCGCCGGCAGCGCATCGGCCAGTGTATTGAGGGCGCCGACCGCTTTCATGCGCTGGTCGAGATAGGCGACAATGGACTGGTCCATCCGCTGTTCGGCGCGCGCAGGGTCCGACAGGTCGAGCGCCATCAGGCGGAAGGCATCGCAGATCATGCCGCACGCCGCTTCATCGTCGAGGATACGCGGCGCTGCGGCGAAAGTGGTAGAGTCTTCAGGAGACTCGATATCGGCTTCAATCGAAACAAATCCGCCCTGACGCGACTTGCGCATCAGCGTGCCGAGCAGCACCAGCAGATCCTGATAGTCGTCCCGCCGCCATTTCGCGCCGCCAAAGGCCTTGGCAAAGCCGCCGAGGGCCTCGCGCGCCACACTGAGGGAATTGCCGATCAGGACTGTGCCCACGGCCGCGCCGCCGATCAGCGCCATCTCGAAGGGCAGCGCATGCATGGCGCCGCTGCCGCCCGTCAGGAAGAGACCGCCGAAAACGAGGACAAAGACAAGTATGAGGCCGGCAAGCTGCGCCAAGGAAGGGCCTTTCGAGGCAGGAACGATCCTTACTTACGCAGAAGGGTCTTAACCCTGCGTTTCATTTCGTGGGGAGGCACCTTGCGTGCTTGCGACGGTTGATCGGGCCCGCCGCACCGCTTATCACAGTCAGGAAGGCCCATCGGGGGGTGGCGCCGCGGAGTTCTGGTTCCACCATGCGCATCATGCTTGCTGCCCTTGCCCTCGCCTCTGGCCCCCTGACCGCAGCCGCGCAGCAGGCCATTCCGAGCGATGGCTACCGCGTCTGCGCGCCCGAGCAGACCATGCAAGGCCGCACCATTGTCCGCGAGGCCTGCGGCGACCTTGTCCAGCCGGACTTTGCCGAGGGCGGGTTTGCCTCCCTGTCGGAACTTGAGGCGGCCGGAGAGGCCCGCGAAACATTCCTTGCCGAGATTACGGCCTATGCAGCTTGCGTGTCCGGCTTTATCGATGCCGCGCGCCAGCCGGGCATGCCGGCCGACAGCCTTGCGCCAGACCAGGCCGCCTGCGCCCATTCCTGGGCCGAGGAACAGGCCACGCAGGCCGTTCGCGACTATGGCCGCGCCTGCATCGCCTACTCCAACCGCTCCATGACCGATTCAAGCCTGACGCCGTGGTCAGGCGCCTGCTACCCGACGGCAACCGGAAATAATGGCTAAGGCGCTGTCTGGACTTTTGTTCAGCACCACCTGATTAGTCAGTTCCATGTCCCAGACCGGTGATTCCCTCGTCGACGCGCCGCGCCCCGATCGCCGCGGCGCTTTCTTTCTCCTGTTCTTCTCGCTGATGGCGATTGGCGCGGGCAACACGATGCTGATTGCTGCCGTGCTGCCGCCGCTGACACGCGAACTGAACCTGCCGGACTGGATGGCCGCCAGCATCTTTGCGCTTTCGGCCTTCTTCTGGTCGACCACATCACCCATTTGGGGGAAGCGGTCGAACACCTGGGGTCGTCGCCCCGTCGCGGCCATGGGCCTTGCGGCCTATGGCATGTCGATGACGTTGCTCTTCGTATTTGGCGGCCTCGCGCTGAACGGCGTCCTGCAGGGATCGGTGCTCATCTTCGTCTGCCTTGCGTCGTCACGCTCCATCTTCGGGATATTCAGCTCCGGCGTGAACGGCGCCGCGCAGGCCTATGTCGCCGACCGGACCAGCAAGGCAGAGCGCCAGTCCGAAATCGCGCTCATTACGTCAGGCTTCAGTGTCGGCACGGTGATTGGCCCGGCCTTTGCCGCCGCACTCGTGGCCACCGTTGGCCTGCTCAGCCCGCTGGCGGCCACCGCGGTCATCGCCTTCGGCATGGCGGCCGCCGTCTGGTTCCGCCTGCCGGAACAGCGTGACCCGGTTTCGGATGCGACAAAGTTCGAGGATGACATGGGCGGGCGCGGCCTGTGGCGTTCAGGCCCTGTCCTGCCCTTCCTGATCTTTGCGGTCTGCCTGTCACTGGTCAGCGGTATCCTCACGCAGGTCTTCGTCTTCTCGGTGATGGACAAGCTGCATGTCGAGGGACGCCAGGCGGCCCAGTTCACCGGCCCGGCCTTTACGGTCGGCGCCCTGGCCGTGCTGATGGCGCAGCTTGTGCTGATCCCGCGCCTGAAAATGAAGAACAAGACGCTGATGTGGGGCGGCTGCCTGCCCTTGCTGGCGGGCGCCGTGCTGCTGATCTTTGCCAAGGACTATGCCAGCCTTATCCTCGCGCAATTCTTTATCGGGCTTGGCAGCGGCCTCGCGCGCCCCGGCTTTTCCAGCGGCGCGTCACTCGCGGTGTCGCCACAGCTGCAGGGCAATGTCGCCGGGCTCGTGATTTCGGCCAATGGCATGGGTTTCATCATCACGCCCTTCTTTGGCCTCTACGTATACGAGTATGTGAACCCGCACCTGCCCTTCATCTTCTGCGCCGGCCTGCTCGTCTTCATGACCCTGTTTGCCCGTTTCGGGCTGAAGGATGGCGTCGGTGAGTTTATCGCCGACGATGATGACCCTGCCTGATCAGCTTGGTCCATCGGTCGACGAGACGCCCACATTACCCCCACCGGAACTTGTTCCCGTTACCAGGTCCAGCATCTCCTTGGTCGGATAGCCGTCCGCCACGACGCCGCGTGACTTCTGGAACCCCATCAGGGCGAGCTTGGTCTGGCGGCCGGGAATGCCGTCAACAGGCCCGGCATTGTAGCCCTGTGCCGTGAGGCCTGCCTGAAGCGCCTTGATATCGGCAACCGACAGCGGCTTCAGATAGGTCGGCCACGGCGTCACCGGACCCGTCTGGCCGATAATGGCATTGCCCGCCATGCCGACGGCAAAGGCATAGGAGTCGGCATTGTTGTAGGCCTTGAACACCTTGAAATTGGGGAAGAGCAGGTATTTCGGCCCGGCCGCGCCCGCGGGCAGCCAGAGCTGCGCGGCACTCGCCCCGCCAGTCTCGAACGCGCCGCCCGCAATCGGGGTCAGGCCCGCAGCCCGCCATGTATCCATATTGCGTTCGGTGCCATCAGCGAGGCTGTAGTCAAAGCTGAACGGCACGGCGACTTCAATGCCCCAGGGCTGGCCCATCATGTAGCCGGATTTCTTCAGGTAGTTGGCGGCCGAGGCGAGCGCATCACCTTCATTTTTCCAGACGTCCTTGTGACCGTCGCCATCAAAGTCCTCGGCATAGGCCACATAGGTCGATGGCATGAACTGGGTCTGGCCCATTGCACCGGCCCAGCCTGCGATCAGGTCGGAGCGTTCGGCATCGCCGCGCTCGACCATGGTCATCACGGCATAGAGTTCTTTCTCGGCGAAACTCTTGCGGCGCCCTTCGACGGCCATGTTGGCTAACACATTGCCTGCATCGAAATTGCCGATGACGGCGCCATAGCTTGTCTCCATGCCCCAGATCGCGACCACAACCTGCCGGTCGACGCCATAGCGCGCCTCGATCTGGTCAAACAAAGCGGGCGCCTCGGCGAGGCGTTCCTTGCCATTGGTGATGCGGCTGTCACCGAGGGGCACTTTCAGATAGTCCCAGACCGGCTTGGAAAATTCGGCTTGGTCGCTGATGCCGGTGCCGGCAACCTGGAAATCGGTTCCCAGCCAGAGTGCAATCGGCTCGATGCCCGTCAACAGCGACTTGACCAGTTCCCGGTCATGCCCGGCGGCAAGGGCGCGATTGGAAAAATCATTGCGCCAGACATCCATGGCCGCATGACCTGAGGAGGCATATTTGATTGGGCCCGTTTCGGGCGCCTCGACCGGTGCGCTGCCGGTGACGGGCGGCTTGGTGGGCTGGGGCCCTGCCGCGCAGGAGGCCAGCAGACCCGTTAACGCTGCAGCCGCCAATAATTGCGTCCGCGCGAGGCCTTTCTGTATCATTGTGGCTCTCCGACTGTTATGACGCGCATCACAGTGTGCGTCCTTGACTCTGCTACCCGGATTCATTACTCGCACCGCTTTCCTAATTCCTTATGATCGTCAGGCCAGACCCATGAAAGTCCGCTCGTCTCTGAAGTCCCTCAAGGCACGTCACCGTGATTGCAAGATCGTGCGCCGCAAGGGCCGCGTTTACGTGATCAACAAGACCAACCCGCGCTTTAAAGCCAAACAGGCCTGAGCCGAAGATGAACAGGCAATGAGGCGGGAAAATGACCGTTTCGATTGCCCTGTTCGATCTCGGCCATGTTGTGCTCGATTGGGAGCCATCGCGCCTCTACACCAAAATTTTCGATGATGCAGCCGCCCGGGATCACTTCCTGGGCGAAATTTGTACAATGGACTGGCATACGCGCCACGATGCCGGCGCGAGCTTCGCCGAGAATGCCGCCGCCCTCATCGCCGAACACCCCCAATATGAAGCCGAAATCCACGCGTGGGGCACGCGCTGGATGGAAATGTTCGACGGCTATGTCGACGGTACGGTCGAGCTGATCGAACGGCTCGATGCGCGCGGCGTCCCGCTTTATGCCCTGTCCAACATGCCATCTGACCCGTGGGAGGAAATGCTCGCCCATTTCGATGTGCTGCAGCGCTTTCGCCATGTCGTCATCTCCGGGGACCTCAAGATGGTAAAGCCTGATCCGGCGATTTACCGGCACGCGCTCGAAGCCATTGGTGGCCCTCACCCGGAAACCGTTCTCTTCATTGATGACCGCGAGACCAATATTGCGGCTGCCGACGCGCTCGGATTCGCGACGCATCACTTCACCGGCGCGGCCGGGCTGGAAGCCGCGCTGGAGGCGCACGGCCTGCTTTAATGCAAACACCTGTTGCCGCGGCGCGCTTCCCGTCCATATTGAGCTTCATGCTCAAGCCACTGATCCTAGCTGCACTCCTCCTTGCCGGGCAGGCCTCAGCGGCCCCGTCAGAGGAAATGTTCCAGAAACTGCACGATGCGCCGAGCGAGAGCGAAGCCAATGATGCCGCGCAGGATATCTGGGCAGCCTGGATGGAATCCGGTTCGCCCACCGTCGACATGATCATGGAGCGCGCCGTCGATGCGCAGACAGTCGGCGAATATGACACGGCCCGGGCCCTGTACGATCGCGCCATCATGATCGAGCCGGACTATGCCGAGGCGTGGAGCCGCCGCGCGAGCCTGTTCCTGAATGACGAGAATTTCCCTGAAGCGCTGCGCGACCTGAATGAGGCCCTTCGCCTCGAACCGCGCCATTTCGGGGCCTGGGCCGGGCTTGGCATCATGATGGAAACCATGGGCGCGGAGAAGGAAGCGCTGGCGGCCTATCGCCAGGCGCTCGACATTTATCCTTTCATGACCCAAGCGCTGCAGGCCGAGAAACGTCTCGCCAAGCAGGCCGAAGGCCAGGGACTTTGAAACGCATGATCAGCCTCGCCTTGATTGCCCTTTCCGCTGCCGGTGTCGGGGCCTGCGTCTCCAGCGCTGCCTATACATCGAAGATAGAGGCCGCCAATCCCGAATCCGAAGGCCGGATGCTGACCGTCAACGGCCATGGCGTGAACGTGCTGACGGCCGGCACATCGGGCCCGCCAATCCTGATGATTCATGGGGCAAGCGCCAATGCGCGCGAATTCAGCTGGACGCTGGCCCCGCGCCTTTCCACCGACCACCGCATCTTCATGGCTGACCGGCCCGGTCACGGCTATTCCGAACGCTTTGACGGCGCCGAGCATCTCGGCGAACAGGCCGCCCAGATGGCAGGCGTGCTCGACCAGCTCGCGCCGGGCGAGAAGGCCGTCATCGTCGGCCACTCTTTCGGGGGCGGCGTCGCGCTGCGCCTCGCGCTCGACCGGCCGGACCTTGTCAAAGGTCTCGTCCTGATTGCACCCGTGACCCATGACTGGGGTGGCGGCGGACAGGCCTGGTACAATGGTATCTCGGCGACACCGCTCGTCGGCCCCGTCTTCACACAGCTTGTGCCGACTGTCGGTCCGGCGCAGGTCAAGGCTGGCATAGAGGGCGTGTTCAACCCCGCGCCCGTACCGGAAGGTTATTTCGAGAAATCGGCCATCGGCCTTCTCTTCCGCCCGCCGAACTTCCGCGCCAATGCGCAGGATGTGCAGGCCCTGCAGCAAGAACTCGGCGCCCAGTCGCCGCGCTATCCCGAACTCAAGGTGCCGATAATTGTCTTTTCCGGCAGTCAGGACACGGTGATCAAGCCGAACCTGCATGTCGGCAAGCTGAAGAAACAGGTGCCGGTCGAGGTCGTGATTCTGCCGGATGAAGGCCACATGCCGCATCACGCGCATGGCGCAGATGTGGCTGATGCCATACGGCGTCTGGCCATTAACGATAAGTCTCGCTAAGAGGCTCGGCCTGCCCCCGCCATTTCGATTCGAGGACCATCTTCATGGAAGACGCTGCCGCCACGCACCTGACCGAGACCACCAAGGAAAAGCTTCGCCAGACTGTCGGCAAGATCGAGCGTCTCGAAGAAGAAAAGAAAGAGGTCGCCGAGCAGATCAAGGAAGTCTACGCCGAGGCCAAGGCTTTCGGCTTTGACGTGAAAGCGCTCCGCCAGGTCATCCGTTTGCGCAAGGTCGACAAGGCCGACCGCGAAGAGCAGGAAATGATGCTGGAACTCTACCTTCTGGCCACAGGCGACGCCTGATCCCATTGGCCTTCGGCCCGGAATGACCTAAGTCTCATTCCATGTCCCGCGACGTCGACGAACGCAAGAAACGTGCAGCCCTGCGCAAACTGCGCAAGGCCGCTGCGCTTGCGGAACAGGGTCTCGGTCCGGAACTGTCCGATTGGGAACGCCAGTTCCTCGAAGAGGTCGAGCAACGCATCGAGACCTATGGCTCGGCCTTTGCCGATCCAGAGAAAGGCGCAGAGGGCGACGCCCTCTCCAGTCTCCAGCGCATCAAGCTGAAAGAGATCGACAAGAAGGCGCGCGGCAAGGGCGGCTCCGGCTTCAAGTCGAAGTCGCGCCCGGCCTACACACCGCGTGCGCGGAATGTCGACGCCGAAGCGGAGGAGCCCCCGGCTGAAGCCCCGACGGTTGCGCCGCCGCCCACCCCATCAAAACCCCGCCTTGTCTCTGCGGCGCCCCCGCCGCCGCCCCGGGAACGGTCCGGGAATACCCCGCCAACGCCCCCTGCGCGCCCGAGCTTCCGGGTCATCGAGGGCGGCAAGACAAACACGTCCGACTAGACCTCTCACCCCGCAAAGGCCCGCCATGACCCAGGACACGACCCCGAATTCCCCGCGAACCGTCGTCGTCACCGGCGCCTCGACCGGCATTGGCGCGGCGACCGCCCGCCACCTCGCCCAGCAGGGCTGGCGCGTCTTCGCCGGCGTTCGCAAGGAGTCTGACGGCGACGCGCTTAAAGCCGGATCGACCGGCGACCTGCGACCTCTCATCATCGACGTGACCAAACCCGAGAGCGTGGATGCCGCGGTCAAGACGGTCGCCGACGCGCTCGGCAGCGCGCGGCTAGGCGGCCTCGTCAACAATGCCGGCATCGCCAAGATCGGCCCGCTCGCGCTACAGCCCATGGACGAATTCGAAGCGCATTTTGAGGTCAATGTGTTCGGACTGATGCGCGCCTCTCAAGCCTTCATCCCGCTCCTCGGCTCAGACCCGGACCGCAAGGGCCCGCCCGGGCGCATCGTCAACATTACCAGCGTCGGCGGCCGCCTCGCGGCGCCTTTCCTCGGTGCTTATGCGGCGACCAAGCATGCCGTCGAGGCGCTGACCGACAGCCTGCGCCGCGAGCTGATGATCTATGGCATCGACGCCATCGCGATTGGCCCCGGCTCGGTCAAGACGCCGATCTGGGACAAGGCAGAAGAAGCCAACACGGATCAGCCCTATGCAAACAGCGACTGGGCAAAGCCGCTGAAAAAGTTCGAGCAAGTCATGCTCGGCGGCGGCCGCACGGGGCTCGACCCCGTCGAGATCGGCCAGATCGTGCAGACGGCGCTGGAAGATTCCAGCCCCAAGCCCCGCTATGCCCCGGTTCCGAACAAGCTGACCAACTGGACCATCCCGACCCGCCTGCCCAAACGCATGCTCGACGGCATCTTCGCCAAGCGCTTCGGCATCAGCAAACCGGACTGAGCCCGCAAAACTTTTCCCGTGCACCTTGACGTCCCGTGCGGAAGCCGCGCCCATGCTGCGCAAAACGGGAGGAAAAAAGCCATGACGGATCTCAAGGGCAAGGTTGCCATCATCACGGGCGCGGCCAGCGGCATTGGCCTTGCGGGCGTTGAAACGTTCGTTGCGGCAGGCGCGCAGGTGATCGCCGGGGACGTTCAGGACGAGAAGGGCAAGGCGCTGGAAACGCGCTTCGGGCCTGACAAGGTCCGCTTCGCGCATTGCGACGTGACCGACATGGGCCAGTTGGAAGCGCTGATGCAATCAGCCGTGGATGCCTTCGGCGGCCTCGACGTCCTCTGGAACAATGCCGGTCATGGCGGCACGCCAACCAGCGTCGAGGAGCTTGATCTCGACGGCTTTGACTCAACCATGAACCTGCTGCTCAAACAGGTTTTCGCGGGCACCAAGTTCGCCATTCCGCACATGAAGGCACGCGGCAAGGGATCGGTGATCAACACGTCGTCGATCAGCGCCGTCTGTGCGGGCTATGCGCCGATCACCTATTCGGTTGCCAAGAAGGGCGTCGCGCACTTCTCCAAGCTCGCCGCGGCCGAACTCGCGAAATACCAGATACGCGTCAACGCCATCCTGCCGGGCTTCATCGCCACATCCATCTTCGGCGCGTCGCTGGGGCTCTCGCGTGAAGTGGCCGACCAGATGGCCGAAATGGTCTCGCAGGCGGGCGGCAGCATGCAGCCCATCGGGCGCGTGGGCCGTGGCAGCGACATTGCCGAAATGGCCGCCTTCCTGGCCTCGGATGCCGCAAGCTTCATTACCGGTGGTGAATTCCTCGTTGATGGTGGCATGACGGTCGGGCCACCGCACAGCTGGAATGAGCAGGTCAACAGCCCCCTGCTGGATGCAATGGGCATTTCGCCCGAGCAGGCCGAGCAGATGCGGCTTGCAATGGCCGCTCAGTCCTGAACTGTATCGGCCAGCCCCGGGATCGCCTCGACGGCCTGCAACAGGTCTTCGAGCGTTGCGGAGCGGAACATCCGGCGGCCCTTCTCGTCGGCCAGGAAATAGCCTTTGGCGCTCTTGGTGAGCGGGAAGCGGCGCCAGTGCGCGCGGGTGCGGAATATCCAGACCTGCTCGGGCGCCTCGCCTGCTGTTGCCCAGCCGGTCCACATGTGTTCGATCGGCAATTGGCGCCACAGGCGATCGATCTCGTCGATCTCGGAAGCGGTAAAAGGGTCCATGGATAATCGTCCATATGTGTCTGATGCAGCGGAGGATAACCGTCCCCAAGGCGCGCGCAACCTGGAAGGTGCGCTCTGGATGGCTGCGTCTGGCGCGGTATTCACCGCCTTCCTGACCCTGTCGAAGATACAGTCCGCGCATTTTGACCCCGGCTTCCTCGCCTTCTGGCGCACCGCGGTCGCCCTCTTCATCACGCTGCCTGTCATCTTCCGATACGGGCTGGGCATCATGCGCGTGCAGCAACCCGCAATGGTCTTCCTGCGCAGCGTGTTCGGCACGATGGGCTTCATTCTCAGCTTTTATGCTGTGTCTGACGCCGTAGGTTTGCCGCTGTCAGAGTTCAACGCGATAAGCTTTTCGCGCGCCATGTTCATCACTGTCATCGCGGCTGTGTTCTTGCGTGAAACGGTCGGCTGGCACCGATGGGGCGCCACGCTTGCCGGCTTTGTCGGCGTCCTTGTCATGACGCATCCGCAAACGGGTGTGAGCCTCGGCACGATTCTGGCCCTTGGCGCTGCCTTCTGCATGGCGGGCGCCATCGCCCTGGTAAAGTCGCTGTCACGCCTGCACCGGCCCATGACGCTGCTGATCTGGGCCAATCTCCTGTCGTCCATACTCCTTCTGCCGCTCGCGATCTGGAAATGGCCCGCGGTGGCGCCGTCGCTGCTCGACTGGGGCATGATCGGCCTGATGGGCCTCTGCGGGGCGCTCGGCCAGTATCTTTACATACGGGGAATGAGTATTGGCGACGCGTCCTTCCTGTCGCCCATCGACTATCTGCGCCTTCCCATGGCGGCCACAGTCGACTGGCTGCTGTTCCATCTCCTGCCGGGACCATGGACGTGGGTCGGCACGGCGATCATCATTTCCGCCACGTTTTACATTACCTATCGCGAACACAGGCTTTCCGCCCGCGCAAGCACACCCCCCTTGTGAATTTTGGCGAATTCGTTCATCGTTCATGAAAATAAGGGAGGTTTCGCATGGCCAGGGTCCTCGTCACGGGCGCAACAGGCTTCATTGCCGGACACGTCATTCTCCAGCTGCTTGAGGCAGGCCACGAGGTGCGCGGCACCGCCCGGTCTGCCGCAAGCGTGCCGAAACTCAATGCGACACTCAGCAAATATGCCGGCAAGCCGGTCAATATCGAACTCTACGCAGCCAATCTCGAGAAAGACGAAGGATGGGCCGACGCCGTGGCCGGCATGGACTATGTCCAGCACGTGGCCTCGCCGTTCCCTGCTGGTGTCCCGAAAGACCCGGACGACCTGATCCGCCCCGCAAAGGAAGGCGCCTTGCGCGTACTCAAAGCGGCAAAGGCGGCTGGCGTGAAACGTGTCGTGATGACCTCTTCCGTCGCCGCCATCGCCTATGGCTGGGGCGACGCGCGACCAGCCGTAATGACTGAGGAACACTGGTCGAACCCCGATAATATAAAAGACAACACCGCCTATGCCCGCTCGAAGACGATCGCCGAGCTGGCCGCCTGGGATTATGTGCGCGGCGAGGGCCAGGGCCTGGAGCTGGCCGTTATCAACCCGGCCGGCGTGCTGGGCCCGGTCATGAGCGGCGACCTGTCTTCATCGCTCGAGCTGCTTACCCAGCCGATGTCAGGTAAGATCCCGGCTGTGCCGCGCATCGGGTTCAGCATTGTCGATGTTCGGGATGTCGCGTCAGCACATGTGTCTGCGATGACCCTGCCTGAAGCGGCGGGCGAGCGGTTCCTCGTTGGACAGCCCTTCATGTGGTTCTCCGAGCTGACGGCAATTCTGCAAGAGGCTTTCCCGGATTACAAAAAGAAAATCCCGAGCGCGACCATGCCGAATTTCATGCTGAAACTGGTCGCCATTTTCAATCCGAGCCTCAAGCTTATTCTCCCGGAACTCGGCCGCGAACGGCAGATTTCGAACGAGAAAGCGAAGCGTGTCCTGGGATGGCAGCCCCGCTCAGCGAAGGAAGCCATCATCGCCGGTGGGCAGAGCCTGATCGACAACGGCGTGGTCTGACGCCGCACAAGACTCAGAAATCGTAGGCGATTCCCTTGCGCTCCCAGTCGCCGTAGCGTGTCGGCTCAATTGTCCGGGGGCCGCCATTTTCATTCTCAGGGAGGGCTGCAGCATCGGCCGCTTCAGCGGCGCGTCTGGCATCGGCCTCTTCCAGCGCGCGACGCGCTGCAGGGCTCAACGTCTTGCGACGCTCTGCCTCATCGGAACTGTGGTCCGTGTTTGGTGTTTCTTCACCCATGTGCCAGCAGACTCCTCAATTCGTTAACGGTCACCATATACCTAACGGTACCGCCCGCATAAACAACGCGCTGCCGTCATAGTGGAGTTTATACCCCCATGGGGACTGCGAAAACATTCATCCTGCTAGCCATGCTGACCGCCCTGTTCATGGGTATCGGCTATCTCGTGGCCGGCACGACCGGCATGGCGATCGCCTTCGTGGTCGCGGCCGCAATGAACCTGTTTTCCTATTGGAATGCCGACAAGATCGTCCTGCGCATGCAGGGCGCACGTGAACTGACGCCTGACAACAAGAGCCCGATGCTGCGCACGTTCGCCAAGGATGTGGCCTCGCTCGCCGAGCGCGCCGGCCTGCCAGCACCGAAAATCTACATAATTGAGACACCGCAGCCTAACGCGTTCGCAACCGGCCGCAGCCCGTCGCATGCCGCCGTAGCAGCTACGACGGGCCTCCTGGGCATGCTGACCCGCGAGGAAGTCGCCGGTGTGATGGCGCACGAGCTCGCCCATGTCCGCAATCGCGACACGCTGACGATGACCGTGACGGCGACCATTGCCGGCGCCATCGGCATGCTTGCCAATTTTGCGCTCTTCTTTGGCCGTGAGCGGACGGGCCTGATCGGCTCGCTGGCCATCATGATCATCGCGCCGCTGGCCGCTGGCCTTGTCCAGATGGCGATCAGCCGCTCGCGCGAATATGAAGCTGATGCCAAAGGCGCCGAGATTTGCGGCAACCCGCTCTGGCTTGCCTCTGCGCTTGAAAAGATCGAGCGCGGCGCGCGGGCCTCGATCAATGTTCAGGCCGAACGCAACCCGGCCATGGCCCATATGTACATTTCGAATCCGCTGAGCGGGCATGGGGTGGACAACCTGTTCTCGACCCACCCGTCGACCGCCAGCCGCGTGGCAGCCCTTCGCCGGATGGCAGGCGATCAGATCAATGCAGACGTCAGCCCTGAAATGCGCCGCGCTGCCGGCCCTTGGGGCTGAGTCATGTCCGGAGCCGATATCCGCCGCGCAGCAGCCGACCTGCTGACCCTGACTCTCGACAGCCGCCGCACGCTTGACGATGCGATGATGACGAGCCAGGTCTTCAATACGCTTGAAGGATCTGACCGCGGCTTTGCCCGAGCCATTGCGAGTTCGGCCCTGCGCCATCTCGGATGGATCGATACCGCGCTCGCCCCGCTCCTTTCCCGTCCCTTGCCCGCCGTGACGGCGCCGATACGCGCCCTGCTCCGCACCGGCGTAACGCAGCTCTGGCTGATGGACACACCGCCGCATGCTGCCGTTGGCGAGACGGTTGAAGCCGCCAAGGGCTGGCCAGAGGCTCGCTCCGGCGGCGCTTTCCTGAACGCGGTCCTGCGCCGCGCAGACCGGGAGCGCCCCGATTTTGCCCGCATGTCACCGCTCGGCATCTGGCCGGACTGGCTGAAGGACATTCTTGTTGCCGCTTACGGATCGGAAGGCGCTGAAGCCCTGGCCGCCGCCCAGCTGAAGGAGCCGACTCTCTACCTGACTCCGAAATCCGATGCAGACACCGTCGCGGCTGAAACGGGCGGCACAGCCGTTCCGGGTGGCGGCGTTGCCGTTTCGACTGGCTCTGTTGAAGACATGGACGGGTTCGCATCCGGCGACTGGTGGGTGCAGGACCTTGCCGCCATGATCCCGTCCCACCTTCTGGCGCCGCAGCCCGGCGACACGATTGTCGACCTCTGCGCCGCGCCGGGTGGCAAGACGCTCCAGCTCGCGGCCGCGGGTGCCAGTGTAACGGCTGTCGACCGCTCGGCGCCCCGCTTGCGCCTTCTGAAGGAAAACCTTCAGCGCACTGGCCTCACGGCAAACGTCATCACCGCCAATGCAGATGAATGGCGCCCGGATGAGCCGATGATGAAGATTCTGCTGGATGCACCATGTTCAGCGCTCGGCACACTGCGTCGCCATCCGGAAGGTGCGTGGATCAAGCGGGAAGCCGAAGTCGCCCGGTTTCCGGCAGCGCAGGCGCGCCTGCTGGACGCAGCAATCGACATGCTCGCGCCGGGCGGCACACTGATCTATTGCGTGTGCACGCCACTTCCCGCTGAGGGCCTCGACATTGTGGAAGCCACGCTCGCTGCGGGCCGGGTCCAGCGCGTAGCCGTTACGGTCGCCGATGTACCCGGCTTTGCCCATGCGATCACGTCTTCGGGAGATGTGCTGACGTTGCCGGGTGGGGACTCCGACCACGACACATTCTACATTTCCCGGCTGAAAAAGGCCTGATGGCCCGCTGGCGCTGGGATCGGTACGGTTAATCGCCGTCAATCATGATGAAAAGTTCAGGATGTCCCGGCCTGTCCTGCCATTGAATTGCCCTGAATAGTCACAAGATAATCTGTACAGGTTCATCTGCTATTCAGCTGAAATCCCGCAAAGAGGCCTCATTCAATGTGCAAGGAGCACTGATATGTTTGCAATTACCCCTTCCCGCGCTGTTCCTGGCAAGGTCATGGCTGGCGCGCTTGCCGCGCTTACGCTTGCTCTTGCGGGCTGCGCCAACAATCCCGGCGTCGGCACAACCAGCACGCAGTCTGTGGGCCAGGCCTCGACCGTTTACCAGGGCACCGTCACGTCCGTGCGTTCTGTTACGATCAAGCCGGATCGCTCGCTCATCGGTACAGCGACAGGCGCCGTTCTCGGCGGCCTTGCAGGGTCTGAACTCGGCGGTGGCGACAAGGCCCAGACGGCTGGCGCCATTGGCGGCGCAGTCCTCGGCGGCGTGGCCGGTAACGCAGCCGGCAAGGGCCTCGGCACCAAGCAGGGCTATGCCTACGTGGTTCGCTTCAACAATGGCGAAGTGAAAGAGATCATCCAGGGTGCAGATCTTTACATCGCGCCAGGCACTCAGGTCGACATCATTGCCGGCGCTGATGGCTGGAAACTGGTGCCACGCGGCGGATACTAGGATCGTGCCTCTCAGGAGGCAGGCGCTGAAAATTTAACCACCCGGACAGCCGGCTGCCTTGTGCGGCCGGCTGTTCCCTTTTAGGGAGTTAACATGAGTAAGGTTCTAATTTCCCCATCGATTCTCTCGGCTGACTTTGCCTCTCTGGGAGAAGAAATTCGCGCAATCGATGCGGCTGGTGCTGACATGATCCACATTGATGTGATGGACGGCCACTTCGTGCCCAACCTTACATTCGGCCCGCCCGTCATCGAGATGCTGCGCCCCCACACGAAAAAACCGTTCGACGTGCACCTGATGATCGCGCCAGTGGATCCGTTCATTTCGGCCTTTGCCAAGGCCGGGGCAGACATCCTGACGGTGCATCCGGAAGCAGGGCCTCATGTCCACCGCACATTGCAGGCGATTCGGTCGACCGGGATGCGCCCCGGCGTTGCGCTCAATCCCGGTACGCCGGCCTCTATCGTCGAACCCCTGCTGGACAATGTCGACCTGATCCTGGTCATGTCGGTCAATCCGGGCTTTGGCGGCCAGAGCTTCATCGAGAGCCAGCTGCGCAAGGTGGAGCAGTTGCGACACATGATCGACCAGACCGGCCGCGACATCATTCTCGAGATTGATGGTGGCCTCAATAGTGAAACTGCACCGCGCGCAATCGCTGCGGGGGTGACTGCAATTGTTGCCGGTTCTGCCGTTTTCAAGGGCGGGCCTTCAGCCTATGGTGACAATATTCGGGCGCTCAGACCAAGCGTTCATGTATAGTAGGTTACAGGATGGGCCGTGCCGTGGGTGGTGGAGACAGCGAATTCCGGGCCGACCGAACACGCTCCAGTGCTGATGATGCTGCGATTTGGCGCCGGTTCCGAGGGATCGCGGGCGAAGATGCCCAGATAGGCGCCCTGCAACGGCTAAAGCTTACCGGACCTGTCCCCAAGGGCTTTGCCCATTACCTGCCGGACCTGATTCCCGCCGACACTTGGCGCGGAGAAGCGCTAATGCGGGATGTGTGGCGTATCGGCATGGAACGGCTGACCTTGGAGCGGGCGCAGCCGCCATGGTCCGTTCCGCTGCCATCACGCCATTTCGCCGAGAGATTGCACCGCTTTGACTGGTTGTCCGACCTTTTCTCACAGGGCGCGACCGGACAGGAGCGGGCCGCAGGCTTCGCCGATTCCTGGATCGATACGTTCGGCACATTCAATGGATTTGCCTGGCGTGCAGAGCCTACTGCTGATCGCCTTTGGAACTGGATGCGGTGTTCGCGCGTCCTCTTCGCCGAAGGATGCCCGCCCGAGCGCATGGAATGCCTCATGCGCCAGTTGCGCTATCTCTCTGAAATTCTTGACCAGACTACGAACCCCCGCACGCGCTGGATGGGTTCATGCCTGATGGTTGCGAGGGCTGTCTGTCTTGATGGCGCATATCGGCTCGACGAGGCTCTCCACCGGCTTGACGGCGAGTGCACAGCGCAGGTCCTGCCGGATGGCGGCCATGCCAGCCGCAGTCCGGCGCGCCTGCTAAACTCGCTGCTCAACCTTTTGGCCCTTCAGGAACTCTTGCAGAATGCCGGGCATGTTGTGCCTGACTATTTCGCCAAGTGGATCGCTCGCATGGGCGCCATGCTGGCCTTCTTCCAGACCGAAGACGGCGCGCTTAACCCGTTCAATGATGGCGATGAAGCGCGGCCAGAAGTCGTCGCAGCTGCGCTTGACCGCCTGCCCGCGCCGCCGCGCCGGTTCACGTTCGCACCAAAGTCAGGTTTCCAGAAACTCCAGAAGGGATCGCTGCGCCTTGTGCTCGATTGCGGCGAGGCCCCTCCCCCGCCCTTCGGCGATTATGCCCATGCCGGAGCCCTTGGCTTCGAACTCTCGGACGGGCCGGCCCGCCTTGTCACCTCCTGCGGCTATAGCGCAGAGGTCAATGTCGACTGGCAGGCCGCCGTGCGCCGCACTGGCGCGCATTCCACACTCGTCCTGGCCGGCCGTGATTCTTCCAATTTCGTGACGAATGAAGAGACGCGCCTGCTGGCAGCGATGGGCCCGGAAGGCATTTCCGCCAAGCGCCTTGAGGAGTCTGACGAGATCTGGCTCGACGCGCAGCATGGCGGCTACAAGGCGGCTTGCGGCCTGCTGCACAGGCGGCGCCTCTTCATGTCAGGCGATGGTAGCCGGCTGACGGGAGAAGACTCCCTTGTGCGGCCAATCTCGCAGCCTCCGTCCGACGACAACAAGTTCATCAATTTCGAAATCCGCTTCCACCTGCATCCCACCGTGACCGCCATGATGGGCCGCGATGCCATCCGGCTCATCTGCGACAATGGCGCGGTCTGGCGCTTCAAGACAAGCCATGAAGGCACCCGGCTTGAGCGCACAGTCTACTTGGCGCGTGGCAATGTCGAACGGCCCGAACAGATCGTCATGGCAGGTTATGCCGACCCCAATAGCGACGGTAGCGAACCGCCCAACTGCATCCGCTGGGCATTCCTGAAGGAGAAGGTCGCATGACGCCGCAAAGTGCCGCCCGGCGGGCGATGTTCCTGACACTTGGTTTCGACGGCAGCATGGCTGCCCTGTCGATGGTTGCAGCCTCTGTCCTCGTCTGGTCGTCCGACGCCGTAGACGGGGCCTATTCGCTGGAATCGGCCGCTCTGAGCACGAGCGTGTTCGTGCTTGCCATGCTGATCGGATTCCTGATCCGCGGCGTGCAGAAACAGGTCTGGCGGCATATGGGCTGGCCCGACGCGGTAATGATCGTTCAGGCGATCGGCCTGTCGACGCTGTTTTACCTGCCGATCATGCTCGTGCTGAACGGACGGCTCGTCGCGCCTTGGGCAACCTTGCTGGTTGCCACGCTGCTCTGGACCATCCTGCTGTTTGCCGGGCGCATGATCGCCCTGTCGCGCTCAACCCATACTCCCTTGCAGATTTTCAGCCCTGTTTCCAAGACCGGCCAGCCCGTCCTGCTCGTTGGTGACGCAGACAGCTGCGTGCCGGTGCTGCGACGCCTGCAGGGACAGGGGTCGACGCGAAAGGTGCGTGTCCTTGGCGTCGTCGAGATGGAAGGGGCGGACCCCGGCCGGGCCATTCGCGGTGTGCCGATCATGGGATGCGTGGATGATCTGGGCAACGTCATCGACATCCTGCGCGTACGCTATGGCCAGACGCCCTGGCTCGCTGTGACCGGCGTGGCCCGTGAGCGCAAGGGCATGCTCAAAGTGCTCGAGATCGCCTCAAGTCATGGCGCTGAAGTCATGGCCTTCAGCGGTGACGAGGCGGCCCAGATCCTTGAGCCGGTGCACCCGGCCGACCTTCTGGCGCGCGCGGAACGCCGCCTGGATATCGAGCCGGTCCGTAATATCATTACCGGTGCCAGCGTACTGGTGACTGGTGGCGGCGGCACGATCGGGTCCGAGCTGACCCGGCAGGTCGCGGCCCTCAAGCCTGCCACCTTAACCATTATCGATGCCTCGGAATTCAATCTCTACAGTATCGACATGGGCGTTCGCGCGCACGCGCCAGACGTTCCGGCTGTTTCTCGCTTGGGCGATGTACGGGACATCAGCCGCCTGACGGACGTCTTCCAACGGGCGCAGCCTGACCTTGTGATCCATGCGGCTGCCCTGAAACACGTGCCTCTCATGGAGCACAATCTCTGCGAAGCCATCCTGACGAATGTCGGCGGCGCCGTGAACGCGGCCCGCGCCGCTGTGGCTGTTGGCGCCCGCCGGTTCGTTTTCATCTCGACCGACAAGGCGGTGGACCCTGACAATGTCATGGGCGCCACCAAACGCCTTGCCGAGATTGCCGTCAGCCGAATTGCCGCCGATTCCAGGATGACAGCCTCCATGGTGCGCTTTGGCAACGTGCTTGGCTCGTCCGGTTCGGTCGTGCCCCTGTTCGAGCGACAGATCGCCGCTGGCGGCCCCGTCACGCTGACCGATCCGGGCGTCACGCGCTATTTCATGACTGTCGAAGAGGCGTCCTCGCTCGTCCTGCAAGCCGCTGCCCTGCAGGCCCATGAAGGTGACGCCGATCTCTTCGTGCTCGACATGGGCGAGCCTATTGCGATCCTTCAGCTGGCCGAAACCATGATCCGCCTCAAGGGCCTCGTGCCGGGCGTCGATATCGAGATCGTCACGACAGGTCTGCGCGACGGCGAGAAGATGCACGAAGCGCTGACATACTCCCACGAGGAAATCTGGCCGACTGGGGTCGATGGCGTCAATCGTGTTGCCTCGCCGAACGGCCATGGCGAACTGTTCGAGAAACAGCTTGCTGCGCTGCTGGAGGCTGCCGCCCGGCGCGAACGGTCCGAGGCGCTTCGCCTGCTGGGCATCCTCGTGCCGGAATACGGCGCCAACCGGGCTGAGCGGCACCGGCGCCAGAGCGCTTGACGCCCCGGTCGTTCGTGCTACCCCGCGCGGTAATTCAGCCAGCCGCCAGAGGATGACCCCATGACCGACGCCGCCCACAGCGGATCTCCCGTGCGTATTCGCCGTGCCCTGCTTTCCGTCTCCGACAAGACGGGCCTTGTGGAACAGGCGCGCAAACTGATCGGGATGGGCGTTGAACTGGTCTCAACCGGCGGCACATCGAAACTGATCAAGGAGGCCGGCCTTCCGGTCAAAGACGTCGCGGACCTGACCGGTTTCCCGGAAATGATGGATGGCCGCGTCAAGACGCTCCACCCGGCCGTCCATGGCGGCCTCCTCTATCTGCGCGACAACCCTTCCCACGTGAAGGACGCGGAGACGCACGGCATCGGCGCGATCGACCTCATTTATGTGAACCTCTACCCGTTCGAAGCGACCGTCGCTTCCGGCGCCGACTTTGAAACATGTATCGAGAATATCGACATTGGTGGCCCCGCCATGCTGCGCGCCGCCGCCAAGAACGGCGCCTTTGTGGCCGTCTGCACCGATGGCGGCGACGTCGACGCCGTGATCGCCGACATGGAAGCCAATGACGGCAACGTGCCCGTCTCGCTCTGCCGCAAGCTTGCCGCGAAAACCTATGCCCGCACCGCCGCCTATGATGCCGCCATTTCCGGCTGGTATGCGCGACAGCTCGGCGACACCGCACCTGACTGGGCGGCCATTGGCGGCAAGCTGCAGCAATCCCTTCGCTATGGGGAAAACCCCCACCAGAAAGCCGCGTTCTATGTCAGCGGCGACGCCCGCCCCGGCGTCGCCACCGCAAAACAGCTTCAGGGCAAGGAACTCTCCTACAACAATATCAACGACACCGACGCGGCCTATGAACTCGTCGGCGAACTCGGCGCCGAAGTGCCCGCCGTCGCCATCATCAAGCACGCCAATCCGTGCGGCGTTGCGCAGGCCGGTACAATCATCGAAGCCTATCGCGCGGCGCTGGCCTGCGATTCCACATCCGCCTTTGGAGGCATCGTCGCACTCAACCGCCCGCTTGATGGCCCAACGGCCGAAGAGATCGCGCAGGTATTCACCGAGGTCGTCATCGCGCCCGGCGCAGATGCCGACGCCGAAGCGATCTTCGCGAAGAAGAAAAACCTCCGCCTCCTGATCACGCAAGGCCTGCCTGATCCGGCCGCACCTGGCCATTTCGTCAAGACCGTAGCCGGCGGTTTCCTGATGCAGGACCGCGACTTTGGGCGCATCACGCGTGCTGACCTCAAGGTCGTGACCAAGATCGCCCCGACAGAACAACAGCTCGACGACCTCCTCTTCGCCTGGCGCGTCGCCAAGCATGTGAAGTCGAACACGATTGTCTATGCGAAAGATGGCGCAACTGTCGGCATCGGCGCCGGCCAGATGAGCCGGATCGATTCGGCCCGCATCGCTGCACGCAAAGCCGAAGATGCGGCCGAAGTGGCTGGCTGGTCCGAGCCGAAGACGAAAGGCTGCGTCGCTGCGTCTGACGCTTTCTTCCCCTTCCCTGATGGCCTCTTGCAGGCCGCCTCAGCCGGCGCACTGGCCGTCATCCAGCCCGGCGGCTCGATCCGCGACGACGAGGTTATCGCCGCCGCGGATGAAGCGGGTCTCGCCATGGTCTTCACGGGCATGCGCCATTTCCGGCACTAGGCCAGACAGATCAGATCGAGACGATGATCTTGCCGAAATGCTTCTGCGACGCCTGATGGCCGAACGCATCGGCAATCTTGTCGAGCGGGAAGGTCTGGTCGAGCACGGGCTTGATGCCATTGGCTTCAATGGCTGCGATCATGTCTTCCTGCATGCTGGCCGAGCCGACCGTAATACCTGACAGCGTGATGTTCATCGAGAACAGCGCTGCTGTCGGCACTTCGCCTGACACACCCGTCAGCACGCCGATCAGCGAGATATGCCCGCCCATCTTGCTGGCTGCGATGGATTGCGCGAGCGTGCCCGGACCGCCAATCTCAACCACTTCGTCGACGCCGCGACCGCCAGTCAATTCCTTGGCTTTCTTGCCCCAGTCGGGCGTGTCCTTGTAATTGATAAGGTGATCGGCGCCGAGTTCCTTCAGGCGCTTCAGCTTCTCATCTGACGACGAGGTCGCAATAACGCGCGCACCTGCCGCCTTGGCAAACTGGAGCGCGAAGATCGAAACGCCGCCCGTGCCCTGCGTCAGTACCCAGTCGCCGGGCTTGATCTTGGCTTCCACCATCAGCGCGCGCCAGGCTGTCAGTGCCGCGCAAGGCAGCGTCGCCGCCTCTTCAAAAGAATAGCCTTCCGGCATGCGCGTAAAGGCCGTTTCGGGCGCGGCAACCATCTCGGCGCCAAAACCGTCCGCGCCATCGCCCGGCACGCTGGCAAAGCCTGCCATTTGTGGCTGCCCGGCCGCCCAGTTCGGGAAGAACAGGCTGAGCACCTTGTCGCCGACCTTGAATTTTTTCGCGCCCTCGCCAACGGCGACGACTTCGCATGCACCATCCGACATGGGGATGCGCCCATCCGGCGTCGGGATGCCGCCCATCACGACGACAAAGTCGTGATAGTTGAGGCTGCTTGCCTTAACCCGGACAAGGATTTCGCCCCGGCCCGGCGTCGGGTCCGCGCGTTCCTCGATGACAAGGTTTCCGGGACCACCGGGCTTTTTGACGGCTGCAACTTTCATAGTGTTTCCTCCTGTTGGCTCCAGAAGTCGTGTGCCGACCTAAGGGAAGTCAAGCCAGATCAGCCGGGTTCCGTGGTGAGATTGACGGTGTAGCAAAAGAGGCCCGCCTCAGGGCGGGGCGTGGCGGAATCGATGTATCCTGGCGTATAACCCAAATAAAAGCCGCGCTCTGACTGGAAACCAGGCTGCGTAAACACGGCGCAGATCTCAGCATGCTGGGCGTCGACGGGGCGGATATCGAAAGGTGCACCCGTAATCGGATCGTCCTTCCAGTCCGCATTGCTACACCCATCTGCCAGCCGCGCCGGCGAACCGGGGTCGTCCATAATTTCACGCGCGACCTGCAGGTTCTCCGGCAGCGGCCCAACACCCCGGCTGTAGCAATTCAGCGCTTCGGCTGTTGAAATGACAGCCTGCAGCCGCGCATCATCCTGCTGCAAGTCACGCGCCTTGCTCGGCCCGCCAATAATGACCAAGCCAGCGATAACGCTCGCCGATGCCACACCGGCCAGCGCCACGGCCAGCCAGTCTCCTGCGCTACGCGGCGTCCACATCGGCCTGATCCCCCTTTTCCGCATCGCTGATGAAATAGGTGAAGATCGCCCCGGCAATCACGGCCACGACGAGCGACTTCAGCACGAACCGCACCGTCAGGTCACCGCCGAGGAAATTGTAGACCAGCGATGTCGCATCCCCCACGAGCGTACAGCCAGCGATCACGAGACTGACATAGGTCAGCCATTTGCGGATGCGGGAGCGTTGCAGTTCAGGGCTGCGCTCTCGCGCCCCGCGCAGGATGTAACCGAGCCAGAGGAAGATGGGCGTTGCGACCAGCACACCGGAAATGCCGCTGCGCACCTGCGCATCGCGGAACTGAACGGCATAACCGCCGGCTTCCACCTTGTCGGGAAAGGCATAATTGATCAGCGCAAACAGCAGCGAGCCAAGGCTGAACGAGACGATACCCAGCAGGATGAAGAAAAGCAGATAGAGAAAGGCCTGCCGCGCCGAGAGATAAGGCTGTGGCCGGGGCACCGCGACCGGGAAGCCAATATCGGTATAGACCGCCAGCGCGGCATCCACCTCGCCCTTTCGCCAGCCGGCCTGCGTCAGCGCGCCATGAATGGCCTCACGCGACTGTCCCTGCTGCAGGCTCTCCTTGACGAATTCCACGAGCGTCTTGTCGGCCATAGCGTCCCCCTCCCTGTCAGGAAGGCGAGCTTACCCCCTTCGCCCTGCCCCGGCCAGCAGAACTCAGATACCCGCACGTTGGAGCAGGCGCTGGAAGCCTTCCCAGAACTCCGCCCGGCGCTCATCTGTCTCCATCAGGATTTCATGCAGGGCGCCGTCTATGGTCACATGTTCGCAATCGGGCAGGCGCGCGCAGACGGCGGTGTGGGAGGCATTGTCGACAAGTTTTTCCTCAGCCGCCGACGCCACGAAGACAGGGATCGTCACCGCATTCAGTGCTTTAGCCTTGCCGAACGTGGAGAGGATATTCAGGGAGGCATCGAGCCAGCCCCAGGTCACCGGCCCAAGCTCAAGTTCCGGTGCTGCATCGCAAAGGTCGCGCTGCATCTGCCAGCGGCGTTTGTCATGCGTCACAATATTGGTCTCGAACGTCTCGGCCGGCCCCGGCTGCTGGGCGTAATTGCCGGATCGGCCTGTCGCCCGCATGGCCCAGACGAGATAGCTCATACCAAAGAACTTGGATTTAAGGCCCCACATCGGCGCGCAGAAGGCCGCTGCATCCACTTTCACAAGGCCCTGTGCAATCGCCGCGAGTGCGATCGCCCCGCCCATGGAATGGGCCAGCGACACATAAGGCCGGGGCAGCCGGTCATCGAGCTTTTCCAGCCCATTCGCGAGGGCGCCCATGAAGGTCTCGAACCGGTCGATATGACCCTTTTTGGTGTCGTCCAGCAGGCGCTCCGACAGGCCCTGCCCCGGCCAGTCGATGATCAGCACGGCAAAGCCCATGGCCTGCAGCTCGCGCCCCACTTCGAAATATTTTTCGATGAACTCGGTCCGTCCCGGGCACACGATCACGGTGCCGCGCGGGTTCTGATAGGTCAGCGCCGGCGCGATACAGGCGCGCAGCGAACGTCCCGCGCTACCCTTGAACCAGATGATCTCCGCCCCATCCGGCGAGGGATTGCCTGGAATGGTCACGAAGTCATTGCGCTGTATGGCGTCAGGAGGAGGCGTGTCTGTCATGGCGTAAAAAAGCCGCCCTCAGGTTTCCCCGGGGCGGCCCCTTTGATCTGGTAAGCCGTCGCGGATTCTACGAGAACTTCTTCATCAGGCTCTGCAGTTGCATGGCAACAGACATGTCGCCTTCAACTTTCAGCTTGCCCTGCATGAACGCCATGGTCGGGTCCATCTGGCCGCCGGAGATTTTCTGGAAGTCGTTCCAGTCAACCTTGATCGTGGCGTCAGCCGGGCTGTCGGAATTGTCGACCTTGCCAGCAGCGCCGTCGATGAACAGTTTGCCGGCATCGCCGAAGTCGAACTTCACCTTTTTGGTGAAATCGCCGCCCGGCTCAACAGCGGACGAAGCTTTGGATGTGAGTTCTGCGAGATCCATGACGGGTCCTCCTTGAAATGGGTCTTGAAGGGGATAAAGCAGACGGACACGGGGGAAAGCAAGGAAAGATTGAAGCGAGCCGCAATTGTTCAGCCCTGATGCAATCTCGTCTCCGGTGCCATTTCAGGCTTCAACAAGCGTCTCAAAGCCGCCGAAAATCATGCGTTTGCCATCGAACAGGTGAGACGCCATCAGGCCGGTCTCCTCAAATTCAGTCATGGCGGCCGTATTGCCGCTCTCGAGGACCTCTTTGGAGGGCCAGACAATCCATGAAAAAACCACTGTCTCGCCGGGTTCCAGCTTCACCGCCATCGGGAAACTGGTCTGCTCCCCGTCCGGCACATCCGCGCCCCAGGCTTCGACGACGCTGAGCGCGCCATGCTTCTTGAACACCACAGCTGCCGCCTCGGCCATCTCGCGATAGGCCTCCTTGTTCTCCGTCGGCACGGCTATGACGAATCCCATGATATAGGTCATTTCGGTATTCCTTTCTCACCCATCAAAGGCGGCTTGCAGTGCTGCCACGTCAAATTTTACCATGCCCATCATGGCCTGCATTACGCGCTGCGACTGCTCAGGCGTGCCCGCGCTCATCAGCGCGTAGAACTGCTTCGGAACCACCTGCCAGTTGAGGCCATACCGGTCCTTCAGCCAGCCGCATGCCACCTCGCCTCCCCCTTCCGTCAGCGCGGCCCATATATGGTCGACCTCCGCCTGGTCCTCGCAGGTTACGGAAATCGAGAAGGCATCCGTGTGCGGATGTCCCGGCCCGCCATTCATCGCCGTGAAGCGAACACCCGCCAACTCAAACGTCACCAGCAGCGCCGCCCCACCCTGCCGCATCACCTCAACGATCCGCGAATCCGGGATGACTGACACATAGTATTCTGCCGCCGCCTCCGCGTCGCTGTCATACCAGATAAAGGGCGTAATTCTCGATGGTGCAACCATGTCCGTCTCCTCCATCTAGCGCGGCATCGCCGCCAGCAGGGCTTCGGTCGTGCGCGGCGCATTCTCGCCCGGTGTCGCGATCGACCATTTGTGCCCGAACGGATCTTCCACCATGCCGTAGAGATCGCCCCAGAACTGACGCGCGACCGGCATCAGCGGTTTGGCGCCCGCAGCGACAGCCTTGTCGAACACGCCCTGCGCATCCGTGACGGCAAGGTGGATCGTCACCGCTGTGCCGCCGAGCGTCTCTGGGCTCTGAACTTCCATGTCGGGAAACTCGTCCACCAGCATGACCATGCCTGTATTGATCTTCACCGACGCATGGACAAGCCGGCCATCCGGTCCGGGCAGACGGATCATCTCCTCGGCATCAAAGGCCTGCCTGTAGAAGTCGATCGCCTTTGCGGCCCCCTTGCAAACAAGATGTGGGACGACTTCATGCGCATCGCCCGGATTGGCTGGCCGCATACGGACAGGTTCCGGTGGCAGGCTTTTCGCCAGTGCCTCCAGCTGGTCCGCTGCCTTGCCCCAGCCCTCATGAAAGCCCATGGCCTCATGCCCCTTCATGTCCTCCTCGTTCCAGTGGCGGGCGACCGCGCGGTAACGTGTCGTCCCGTCGCCAAGGTCCTTGAACGTGATGATCGAGGTCATGAACGGCTTCTCCGACGGCACCCAGTCCCCTACGAAAGCGTCGGTCCCGACAATGCGCCTGCCCGGCACCACTTCGACATACTGCCCCCGCACATGGTTCACTTCGCCGTCCGGCCCCTCCATACGGTGATAGCTCGCGCCGCCGGGCCGCAGGTCCAGCTCTGCCTCCGTCACACTCCATGGTTTCGGGCAGAACCACTGACACACCAGTTCCGGCTCGGTATAACAGCGATAGAGCGCCTCAGCCGGCGCGGCGATGATCCGCTCAAGGACCAGGTCATATGCGTGCGCGGTTTCGGCAGCAGTCGGGTCAGCCATTGTTTCCTCCGTGGCCAATGTATTCAGGGGGCCGGATCAATCCGGAATTTCGGGTTCAACGAGGCGGGCGAGGTTCAGCAGCGATTCCTGCCAGCCGAGATAGCAGCCGGATTCCGGGATCACATCCGGAATTCCTTCCTGCACGATACTGATTTCCGTGCCGACAGGAACGGCCTTGATGTCGATCGTCGTCACCATGTCGCCCGCGAGCGCCGGATCGTCGAAGATGGATTTGTACCGCACGCGCTGACCGGGCTGCAGGTCTGTATATTCGCCGCCAAAGCTGTGACCGTTGCCCGTGGTGAAATTGGTGAAGGACATGCGGTATCTTCCGCCGACCTTCGGATCCATCTCATGCACTTTTCCGGTGAAGCCATTCGGCGGAATCCAGCGCGCGTAAGCATCCGGGTCGATGAAGGCGCGGTAGACCTTGTCGGGGGTCGTCACCAGGACGCGATGAAGGCGGACAGAGCCGGGCATGAATCTATTCCTTTGTCTCAGGTGCCAGGTTGAACAGCATCCGCACATAGCGGATGAGATGATCGGCGGTGTCGCGGGCGGCCTGCGGATCATCCGCTGCCTTGGCCAGGATGAAAGAGCCCTGCAGCACGGCCTGCGTGTGCAAGGCAAGGCTCTCCGCGGTCCAGTCGCCCGTCACACCATGGCGCTTCCGCGCCGCCTCGATATCATCAATAAGCGTCAGCGCATGGCCCCAGATCGAGTCATGGCAGGCCACGCGCAAGGCGGGCAGTGTGTCATAGGCTTCCTGCACCATCGTGCCGACAAGGCAGGTGAACTCGCCAATCGGCCCGTCCAGCATGTCACGCCGAAAGTCCAGATAACCGAGGATACGGTCCAGCGGGTCTTCCGCCGCCATATAGGGCGCGCCACCGAACAACTCATTGGCGTGCAGCTTCCACGCCTCCGCCGCCGCAATGCCAAGATCCACCTTGGTCGGGAAATGGTGGAAAAACGCGCCCTTGGTCACGCCCGCCTCGCGGCAGAGATCGTCCACGGAGGTTGCATTGAATCCCTTCTCGCGCACCACTTTCACGGCGGCACCGATCAGCTTCTCTTTCGCGGGGGATTGCCGTGGTGCCATGAAGTCTCTCTCCTTACCTCAACATACCAACCGGTTGGTCCATTAGTCAATCCGAAATCTTCCTGCCCCTGCGGCAAGCCATCCGCGACTCCGGAATGGCTTGACCAATCCCCCCCCCACCGCCGATTGATAGAGCCATGAGTTGGGAAAAATCGATCGAGGAACTCCGTCGGCGCGAGCGCCTGTCGGAAAGGATGGGCGGCGAAGAGCCGGTCGAACGCCAGCGCGGGCGCGGCAAGCTGACAGTGCGCGAGCGCGTCGCCTTCCTGGTCGACCCCGGCAGCTTCCATGAAGTCGGCAAGATCGCCGGCAAGGCCACCTATGGCCCGGATGACGAGCTGGAGGCCTTCACGCCCTCCACATCCGTCACAGGCCGCGCCACGCTCAATGGCGATCCCGCTGTCATCCTCGCCGACGATTTCACCGTGCGCGGCGGCGCCTCGGATGCCGCGATCTGGCAGAAGATGGTCCAGTCCATCAGGATGGCCACCGAATACCGCATGCCGCTCGTCCAGATGATAGACGGCACGGGTGGCGGCGGCTCGGTCAAAAGCCTCGAAAAGGATCCGCGTACCTATATTCCCGAAACGCCCGGCTGGAACGAAATCGTCCATGGCATGACGCAGGTGCCTTTCGTCTCGCTCGCCCTCGGCCCCTGCGCCGGCATGGGCGCGGGCCGCGTCGCCGCCAGCCATTTCTCGGTCATGGTCAAGGAACTCTCCCAGGTCTTCGTTGCCGGGCCGCCTGTCGCCATCGCGCTGGGCGAAAACGTCACCAAGGAAGAACTCGGCGGCTGGAAAATCCAGGGCCAGAACGGCACGGTCGACAATGTCGTCGACACCGAGGCTGACGCGTTCGAAGCCGCACGCCGCTTCCTCTCCTACCTGCCGCCCTCCGTTCATGATCTGCCCGAGCGCACACCCCCGCGTGACGACCCGAAACGCAAGGAAGACTTCCTGCTCTCCATCGTCCCCACTGATGGCAAGACGCCCTACAAGCCGCGCAAGATCATCGAGGCTGCCGTGGACCGTCACAGCTTCTTCGAGATCGGGCATGACTGGGGCCGCGGCATGGTCTGCGGCCTTGCCCGCATCGATGGCCACGCGGTCGGCATTCTCGCGGGCGATCCTTTCTTCCTGGACGGCGCGTGGACGGCCGATGTATGCGACAAGGTCACCCGTCACATGGACCTCTGCTCCATGTTCCACCTGCCGGTCATTCACTTCGTCGACTGCCCCGGCTTTGCCGTCGGCGTGAAAGCCGAGACCGCTGGCGTCACCCGCGCCGGTGTGCGCGCCATGACGGCCATCTATCAGGCCAGTGTGCCAGTCTGCTCCGTCGTCATCCGCAAGGCTTACGGTCTCGCCGGGTCCGCCATGATGAACCAGTCAAAGACCAAGTGGCGCTATTGCTGGCCAAGCGGCGACTGGGGCAGCCTGCCCATGGCCGGCGGCATCGAAGCGGCCTTCCGCAAGGAACTGGCAGAGGCCGAAAATCCTGAAGAACTCAAAGCCGCGCTCTACAGGAAGTTCGAAGCCATCCGCTCGCCCTTCCGCACCGCCGAAAGCTTCCTCGCCGAAGAGATCATCGATCCGCGCGACACCCGCCCCCTGCTGGTCGATTTCATCCACCACGCCGCCCGCATCATGGAACCCGGCGAATACAGGCACGGCTACCGGCCCTGAGCCCCTTCCGGCTGGCCCCTTTGCGGGCAGCCGGAAGAGGAGCTTATCCTACCCCAATCGCCCCCGGCGTATAATGCGCCCAATGTCGGATTTCAGTCTCTTCCGCCCCATACAGGGCCTGCCTTGGTACCTCGTCCTGATCTGGCCGCTGATCTATGTCCGGATCCGGCGCCTGATGGACTGGTTCAAGGCAAACGGTGGGCCCGGCTCGCAAATGTTCTGGGGCCTCACCAGGACCGGCCACGCCGTACTCATTCGGGCATCAGACGACTTCTCCGGGCATCGTTCGGGCATTATTCGGGTACCCGTGTCGGAGAGGCTTGCACTCGCTCTGGCCGACGAAACAATCACTCCGTGTCCCCTGCGCAGGCAGGGGCGGCGAATCAAGGCCAGCCGCACGCCCGCGCCCCTGCCTGCACAGGAGACACAGGCATACTTGCTGCCGCTGCCGGATACCTGACCCGGAATCCCAACCCGAAAACCAAATCCCAGCCCAAAGCGCCCCCTCAGGCGTCGCACACGCATCCGCTTCCCAAGCCCTCCACAATTCCAGCCTCATATTGCCTTTATTCGGGTTTCATGATGCCTGTGACCGATCTGTGGAGGGACAAAGACAATGAAGATACACACCAGCCTCTTGGCCATGGCCGCCATCGCTCTCACCGCGTGCGGTGGCGCCGGTAGCGCTGATCGCAGCTCGATGGCCCCGCCGCCGCCTGCCCCGATGTCCGTTATGAGCGAACAAGCCTACGACGCCGCACCGATGGAAGAGGCTGCAGGTGGCGGCGCCCCAGCCGACGCGGCTGTTCAGCAATATATCGCCTATTCCCATTCCTTGGGCTTGCGCCTGCCCGTCGCCACGATCGAGCCCGTCATGCAGGGCCATATCGCCGCCTGTAATGCAGCCGGGCCGGCCAAGTGCATCGTCACAAATTCCTACCTGAATGCCTGGTCGGAAGACGAGTCTTCTGGCTCGCTAAACCTGCGCGCCACGCCGGACTGGATCGAGACTTTCCTCAACGGCGTCGAGGCCGAAGCGGATGCGGCCAAGGGCGAAGTCACTACGCGCCAGACAACAGCTGAAGACCTGACCGTCACCATCATCGACACCAATGCCCGCCTTCATGCGCAGGAAGCGCTCCAGAAGCGGATCGAAGACCTGCTTGAAAATCGCCCGGGCGACCTCGGCGAACTGCTCGACACCGAACGCGAACTCGCCCGGGTCAATGGCGAGATCGACTCCCTCAAATCATCGATGAAAGCGCTGATGCAGCGCGTCAACATGAGCCAGCTTGCCGTCAGCTACGAGACCAAGCGCAACCCGGTCTCCAGCAGTGCGCTGAGCCCGCTCGGCGATGCCTTCGGAGGCTTCTTCTACAATCTGTCGAGCGCACTCGCCGCCGTTATCACGGCCTTTGCCGTCGGCCTGCCATGGCTCATCCTGATCGGCGTCTTCCTGTGGCTCTGGCTGAAACTGATCTGGCCACGCATCCGCCGCAAGAAATCCTGACAAACAGACCGGGTCTCATCTTGCGCAAAGGCACAGAATGAGACCCGGTCGATTTAAGATCAGGCCTTTTCGGCCACTTTCTTCTTCGTCTTGGGCTTGTCCTTGGGCAGCAGGAGATGCGCAATCTCCTTCGGCACCACCATCAGGATTTGCCCAAGCGACGCTTCCCATTCCGACAGAAGCTCAACGGCCCGCACGGATCCGGTCCGGTCAGCATGTTCCTGGATCAGCGCATGGCATTGCTCGATATGCTCGGTCGGCATGTCGGCCAGCGGATACCAGTCGATGGAGTCCGGATTGGCCACGCGCTCGAACCGGTTTTCCGGATCCCAGATAAAGGCCGCGCCGCCGGTCATGCCTGCACCGAAATTGTCGCCCACGGGTCCGAGGATCGCCGCGCGGCCACCGGTCATGTATTCGCAGCCGTTCGCGCCGCAGCCCTCGACAACCGTTTTGGCACCCGAGTTGCGCACGGCAAACCGCACACCTGCCGTGCCAGCCGCGAACAGCTTGCCTGCGGTCGCGCCATAAAGGCAGGTATTGCCGACAATCGCATCGCCCGAAGCCGAACGCCGCTCGCGCGGCTTCGGTGCGACAACAATCGTCGCCCCCGAAAGGCCCTTGCCGACATAGTCATTGGAATCGCCGATGACTTCCAGCAGCAGGCCTTGCACGGCAAACGCGCCGAGCGACTGGCCAGCCGATCCTTCAAGCCGGATATGCAAGCGGCCTTCCGGCAGGGCGCTCATGCCGAACTTGCGGGTGATGGCAGAACTGGACCGCGCGCCAATGGCCCGCATCGTGTTCTGGACATTGTACTCGAGTTGCATCTTCTCGCCGCGCTCGAAGAAAGGCTCTGCATCCCGGAGGATCTGCACATCAAGCGAATCCGGCACTTCCTCGCGCCGGGTCGGCTGGTAGACGACCGGATGATCGGTATCGACCTGAACGAGAAGCGGATTGAGATCGAGGTCATCAAGATGGGACGCCCCGCGGCTGACCTGCACGAGCAGGTCGGTCCGCCCAATGGCCTCGTCCAGAGACTTCAGGCCAAGCGATGCGAGCACTTCCCGCACGTCTTCCGCGATAAAGCTCATCAGGTTGACGACCTTCTCCGGCGAGCCGGTGAAGTGCGCGCGAAGGGCCTCATCCTGGACGCAGACGCCCACCGGGCAAGTGTTCGAATGGCACTGACGCACCATGATACAGCCCATCGCGACCAGGCTGGCCGTACCGATGCCATACTCCTCAGCGCCAAGCATCGCCGCGATGACGATATCCCGCCCGGTGCGCAAACCGCCATCAGTCCGCAGGGTAACCTTGTCGCGCAGATTGTTCAGCGACAGGATCTGGTGCGCTTCGGCAAGCCCAAGCTCCCAGGGCAGGCCGGCATACTTGATCGAGGTTTGCGGGCTTGCCCCCGTTCCGCCGACACCGCCGGCAATCAGGATGATGTCCGCCTTGGCTTTGGCCACACCGGCCGCAACCGTGCCCACGCCCGACTGGGCCACAAGCTTCACAGCAACCCGGCAATCCGGGTTGATCTGCTTCAGGTCATAGATCAGCTGCGCCAGATCCTCGATAGAATAGATGTCATGGTGCGGCGGCGGCGAGATAAGCATCACGCCTGGCGTCGCATGACGCAGCTTGGCGATGAATTCCGTCACCTTGAAGCCAGGCAGCTGACCGCCCTCACCGGGCTTGGCGCCCTGTGCAATCTTGATCTCGATCTCGCGGCACTGGTTCAGGTATTCCGCCGTCACGCCAAAGCGACCGGAGGCAATCTGCTTCACAGCCGAGTTCATGTTGTCGCCATTCGGCAATGGCCGGTAGCGAGCGCGATCCTCGCCGCCCTCACCGGACACGGACTTTGCACCTATCCGGTTCATGGCGATATTCAGTGTACCATGCGCCTCAGGGCTAAGCGCGCCGAGCGACATGCCCGGCGTGACGAACCGCTTGCGGATCTCGTTGATCGACTGGACCTGCGACAGAGGCACAGCTTCGCCCGCAGCCTTGAAGTCCAGCAAATCACGCAGCTGGATCGGATCGCGCGCGTGAACGGCTTCGACATATTTGCGGTAGATGGAATAGTCGCCTCGGTTACAGGCGGCCTGCAATGTGTGGATCAGATTGCCATCCAGCGCATGTGGCTCTTCCTTCGCGCGCAGACGATAGAAGCCGCCGACAGGCAGCGAGACGACATCTTCGTCGAATGCGGCTTCATGGCGCGCCAGCGCATTCTCTTCAAGACCGGCAAGACCCAGACCCGAAATGCGGCTGTTCATGCCGGGGAAGTAATCCGCGACAAGCGCACGCGAGAGTCCAAGAGCCTCAAAGTTGTATCCGCCGCGATAGGAGGAAATAACCGAGATACCCATCTTGGAGATGATCTTGAGCAGCCCCGCCTCGATGGCTTCCTTATAGTTCTTGACGCACTCATTGAGCGTCATGTCATCAAACAGGCCGCGCGCATGGCGGTCCGCAATGACATCCTGCGCGAGGTAGGCGTTGACGCAGGTTGCGCCGACACCAACCAGTACAGCAAAATAGTGTGTGTCGAGACATTCAGCAGACCGCACCGTGATGGAACAGAATGTGCGCAGCCCTTGAGCCACGAGGTGAGAATGCACCGCACCGGTCGCCAGGATCATCGGGATCGCGATCTTGCTGGCTGACTGATACTGGTCCGTCAGCACGATATGTTCGCGGCCTTCCCGCACGGCTTCTTCAGCCTCACGCCGGATACGGCTGAGCGCCTCCTTGAGCGCCGCGCCATCAGAAGACGCGTCGGCTTCGTTAAACGTGCAGTCGATCTCGGCCATACCGACGCCCAGCCGGTCTATCAGGCGCTCATACATGCCGGTCGTCAAAACGGGGCTTTCGAGCACGAAAACTTCCTGCTGGGACTTGTCCGTATCCAGCACGTTGCCAAGGTTCTTGAACCGGGTCTTCAGACTCATCACCCTTGCTTCACGCAGCGGATCGACAGGCGGGTTGGTCACCTGGCTGAAATTCTGCCGGAAGAAATGACTCATAGGCCGGTATGAAAAGGAGAGGACTGCAGGCGCCGTATCGTCGCCCATGGAGCCGAGCGCTTCTTTGGCGGACTCAGCCATTGGCGAGAGGATAAGCTCCAGCGTTTCAAGGGAATATCCCGCAGCCGTCTGCCGACGCAGAAGCTCTTCCTTGTTGTACAGTTTCGGTTCCGGCCCCGGCCCGATTTCGGGCTCCAGTTCTGTCACGCTCGACAGCCATTCCTCATACGGATTTTGTGCCGCAAGGAAGTCGATCAACTCACGGTGCTCGTAGAACTTACCCGTTTTCAGATCAGCCGCAATCATGCCACCCGCAGGGATAGACCCACGACGCGCCACTTCATGGTCGCCCAGCGGGCACATACCAGCCTCCGAACCCACCGCGAGAATACCATCCGTCGTCAGCGCATAACGAAGCGGACGCAGGCCGTTGCGATCAAGGCCCGCGATCGCCCAGCGGCCATCATAGGCCGCGATACCGGCGGGACCGTCCCACGGCTCCATCACGGAGTTGCAATAGTCATAGAGCGCCCGGTGCGCCGTCGGCATGACCGAGTCGCGTTTCGACCAGGCTTCCGGTATCAGCATCGCCTTGGCCATCGGCGCAGCTCGGCCAGATTTGCACAGAAGTTCGAATACGGAATCCAGCGCGCCGGAATCGGACGAGCCATCGGGGATGACGGGTTTCACGTCGTCAACATAGTCGCCGAAATCTTCGGAGACCATGCGGATCTCGTGGCTCTTCATCCAGTTCTTGTTGCCGCGCAGCGTATTGATCTCGCCATTATGCGCGATCATGCGGAAGGGTTGGGCCAGGGCCCATTGCGGGAACGTGTTGGTCGAATAGCGCTGGTGATAGATCGCAAAGTTGGAGACGAAACGCGGATCGCGCAGGTCGAGATAGAAATTGTCGATGTCCTGCGCGAGGAACATGCCCTTGTAGATCAGGGACGCATGGCTGAGCGAGCAGACATAAAAGCCCGGAATGGCCATTTCACGCGCGCGGCGCTCAATGCGGCGGCGGCAGATATAGAGCGCGCGCTCAAGGTCTTCCGGCGTACGGCCTTGCGCGTCGCGGAACATGATCTGCTCAATCGCGGGCCGTGTATCCTTGGCCTTCTGGCCGATAACGGACACATCGACCGGGGGCTGGCGCCAGCCATAGATATAGAAGCCGAAATGCAGCACTTCGGTCTCAACGATCGTGCGGGCGGCCTCCTGCGCAGCAAAGTCCGTACGCGGCAGGAAAATCTGGCCGACGCATATCGGGTCATCCGTTGGCGTATGACCGGTGCGGGTCACATGCTCGCGGAAAAAGTCCTGCGGCACGGCCACACGGATACCCGCGCCATCGCCTGTCTTGCCGTCAGCGTCGACAGCGCCCCTGTGCCACACATTCTTGAGCGCCATGATGCCCATTTCGACAATCTCGCGGCGCGGCTTGCCATCGAGGGCCGCGACAAGACCAACGCCGCAGGCGTCATGCTCGTCAGCCGGATCATAGGCATTCCCGTCGATCAGTTTCTGGCGGTTCGCTTCATACTGTTTCACATAGTCTGACATGTCTTACTCCGCCGCCACTTTCGCGGCCTTCTCGGCCGCCTTCATTGCCTTATGCATTGCCTCGGCTGCATCGCGTCCGTCCTTGATGGCCCAGACGACGAGCGAGGCACCGCGCACGATATCGCCTGCTGCATAGACGCCTGAGAGGCTGGTCTCCATGGTCGCATAATCGACGCGAACAGCGCCCCAGCGGTTCACGGTGAGCGCAGGCTCGCCGAACAGGACGGGCAGGTCTTCGGGGTCAAAGCCCAGCGCCTTGATCACCATGTCGGCTTTCACGTCCATCGTCTCACCGGTCTTGACCGGGCTCTGGCGGCCGGACGCATCCGCCTCGCCAAGCTTCATCTTGGCGGCGCGCACGGCTTTCACCTTGCCGGCCTTGGTGTCGAGAATGGCTTCGGGCGACGCCAGCCACTCGAACACGACGCCCTCTTCTTCGGCGTTTGCCACTTCACGCTGGCTACCCGGCATGTTGGCCCGGTCGCGGCGATACAGGCACGTTACAGACTTGGCGCCCTGACGGATCGCCGTGCGAACGCAGTCCATCGCGGTGTCGCCGCCGCCGATGACGACGACGCGCTTGCCGTCTGCATTCAATGTGCCGTCATCATAGTCTTCGACCGCGTCGCCAAAGCTCTTGCGGTTGGAGGCGGTCAGATAATCGAGCGCAGCATAGACGCCGGTTGCGCCAACGCCCGGGCATTTCAGATCCTTCGCCTGATAAACGCCGGTCGCGATCAGCAGGGTATCATGCGTCTTGCGCAATTCCTGCAGGGTCACGTCCTGACCGACGCGCGTGTTGAACTTGAACGCAATGCCGCTGTCTTCCAGATGTTTGATCCGGCGCGCAACGACCGGCTTTTCAAGCTTGAAGCCCGGAATGCCGTAAACCAGCAGGCCGCCCCCGCGATCATAGGCATCGTAAACGGTGACCTGGTAGCCCTTGCGACGCAGCTGTTCCGCCGCCGCGAGGCCACCCGGGCCCGCGCCGATGATGCCGGCCGATTGCGCGCGCTCGCGCGGCGGCACGATGGGCTTCACCCAGCCTTTTTCCCAGGCTGTGTCGGTGATGAATTTTTCCACAGACCCGATCGTCACGGTACCATGGCCCGATTGCTCAATCGTGCAGATACCTTCGCACAGGCGGTCCTGCGGGCAGATTCGGCCGCATATTTCCGGCATGTTATTGGTCGCCGAAGACACTTCCCAGGCTTCTTCGAGGCGCCCTTCGGCTGACAATTTGAGCCAGTCGGGAATATTGTTGGAGAGCGGGCAACCCTGCTGGCAAAAAGGCACGCCGCACTGCGAACACCGCGCCGCCTGCGCGCCGGCTGCCTTGAGGCTGAACTCCGAATAGATCTCTTCGAAGTCGGTCGCGCGCGCATCAGGAGCGCGCTTTGCCGGCATGGACCGCTCGACCTTGGTAAACTGCAGCATTTTCTCGGCCATGCAGACCTCCCACTCATCCGTCCGGTCATCTACAATGACGAGGAGGGACACGACAAGCAGGAATTCCATAAGTATATATCATTATGATATTTGGTGACTGATTTGCAATTCAATATGGACCGTTTTCCGAACGCGCCCTACCCATTGTGTATCGATATGATATATCTATCAAAAGGGTGCCGTTCTTAAAAAACTGCGCTAGATGAGGAAAGCCATGCTGGCCGGTCCGGGGCCGCACCATGTGAAGAGGCCGTCATGTCCCTGCTGCAGCTCATCATTATCGCGACACTCCAAGGGTTCACGGAATGGCTGCCAATATCTTCTTCGGCGCACGTCCTACTGGCTTCAGGCTATTTCGGCCTCGAAGGCCATGACGAGCTTCTGATCAACGCCGTCTCCAATCTCGGCACACTCGCCGCCATGCTTCTCTACTTCCGCAAGGATGTCGCCAGCGCCATCGTGGGCGGGTTCGAACTGGTCGCAGCGCCCGTTACCCGCAAGCCGCTATCAAAGGGCGCCCATCTCGCCCTCTGTATCATCGTGGCCACTCCCGTCGCGCTGGCCGTCGCCGCCGGATATGAAAAACTGCTCCCTGAAGACCTGCAGGCAACGCTGCGCGGCCCGGCAACTGTCGCCGGCGCCACTATCATCTTCGGCGCCCTCCTCTGGTGGGCGGATGTGAAAGGCGGACGCGAGCGCAAGGAAGAGAACATGACACTCCTCCATGCCTTCCTTATCGGAGCAACGCAGGCCGTGGCTGCCATCATCCCAGGCACCAGTCGGTCCGGCATCACTATGACGGCCGCCCGCGCACTCGGCTATGAACGTTCAGAGGCGGCGCGGTTTGCCATGCTCATCGGGGCGCCGATCCTGGCGGCTGCAGGCCTCTATGGTGCGCTCGGCCTGATGGGAGAGCCTGCCGGCGGTGTCGTCACGTTGCAGGATGGCATGATCGTCGCGGGCGTGGCCTTCATTACCGGGCTCGCCTCGATTGCCGCCCTCATGGCCATTCTCCAGCGCATGAGCTTCCTGCCCTTCGTGCTTTACCGGTTCGCGCTCGGCATTGCGCTCATCCTCATGTCTCCAACCATCGGCCTGCTCTAGAAAGCACGGCGTTCATATGCGTCGCGACACAGTTGCCGCCGCAACCTTTCCATCTGGCGCGGATTAGTCACGCACCAGACACTTCCGGAAAGGAAACCTCATGAGACTCCATATTTATGCCCTTACAGCCATTGCTGCTCCACTCGCCCTCGGCGCGTGCGCCAATGCCGGCCTCACCAATTCAGAAAAAGCCATGGCTTCTGAAAGCACGGCTGAAGCGCCGTACCTGAAGACCGAAGTCAACGAGCTGAACAAGCTTGCATCCATCTATATCGATGCGGCCGCGCTCTATAAGCAGGCTGCCGATATTCCGGACAAGAATAACGGGCTAAAGGACATGCTGCTTGAGCTTCACGACTATCGGAATGGCGAACGCGAAGTGATCCAGGACCGCGTTATCGCGCTCGGTGGCGAGCCGGCCACGATGGGCGAAGCGCTCGGCACCGGCCACCGCACGTTCACGGCCCTTCGCACCGCCGTCGACAATGATTCCGAAGTTGCCGTTGAGGAAGTTCTGCGTGGCGAGGAATACATCCGCGACGAGCTTGCCAAAACCGCCAAAACAGACCTGACGCCCGAATCCGCCGCCCTGATCAACAAGCTTCAGGTTTCGGTCGATGCGGAAATCAAGAAACTCGAAGCAAAAGACAAGTCTATCTAGGCCCCTTACGTCTTTGATGCCTGAACGAGGCCGTCCCTGCATCACATATGCCGGGGCGGCTTTTTACATTCCGCGCAAGACAACACGCAGCCCAGTGGTCGATCCCCCTGCCGCGTGCCATCCCTCCTGCATCGTGCGTCCCCAGACGCTTGCGGAGGCCTCCATGTCGCGCAGCAATGCGGTACGCATCACGGCGTCTATCAGGCCATTTGCGGGCATTTTTGTTCGGATTACATTCAGGTTAAACGCGCTATGGTGCGCCCCCCTCAGGCGTCCGCAGGCTTGCTGAACTCGCCATAGGGGCGAAAGCGCCAGAGATAGGTCGGCGCAATCGATTCAACCGATTCAAGATGCGCGAGCCCAAGATCAGCCGCTGTCAGCGCGCCATCGGCCACAACATTATCGCTCTTCAGCAATTCGACCTGATCACCCGTGATCAGCGGCTCGCCCAGCATTCCCCAAGAAAATGGCGGGATGTAGCGCCAGACAGCACCGGCAATATAGCCGACTGGCCGGGCCAGGAAGAAAGGCAGCGAAATCTTGAAGCGGCGGCGGTCAACCAGTTTCAGGACAATGTCGTAGATCTCGTTGAACGTGTACGCACGTGGACCGCCTAGCTCATACGTATTGCCAGCGGCGCCTTCAGAATCAACCGCCAGCGCAATCGCTTCAGCCACGTCGCCTGCATAGATGGGCTGAACGCGCGTCTTGCCGCCGCCGATGGCGGGCAGGGCAGGCGAAAAGCGGGTCATCTCGGCAAACTTGTTGAGGAAGCCGTCTTCCGGGCCAAACACGACAGAGGGGCGCAGGATCGTCGCTGATGGCAGGGCCTTGCGAACCGCGTCTTCAGCCTCGGCCTTGGTGCGCGCATAGTCTGACTTTGACTCTGCGTCTGCGCCAATCGCTGAGACCTGTACGAATGTTTTGATGCCTTTTTCCGCAGCGACTTCCGCCAGCAAGGCCGCGCCATCGCGCTGCGCGGATTCAAAGCTCTGCGGGCCGCCCTCGAACAGGATGCCGACCAGGTTCACGACAGCGACGGCGCCGTCCAGCGCGCGCTCAATCGAGGCCCTGTTGCGGATATTGGCCTGACAGAGGTCGATCCATCCGGGCGCACCGGCAAGGCGCACATCCTGCGCCGTGTTCATGTGGCGACAGGCCACCCGGACCCGATAGCCCTTTTCCACAAGCGTCCGCGCCGCATAACGCCCGATAAAGCCCGAGCCACCGAATACCGTCACCAAACCCTTGGTCATGTCACGCTTCTCATCTGCCGGCCGAGCCGGAATTGCCATTGTCGCCTTTGACCATAGCCGTCCGGTCATGTCCATGCGGCAAGAACTCAATCCGGCGCCTTCGCCATGCTTGCGCACACACTGGGCAATACACCTTTAACAACCGACGAAGGGAGCATCTTCGACCGACGGGTCACGGGGCTTATTATCGCTTGATGTGCAGAAGTTTTAGGCCGACCGTTGCAGGTTCCGGCACATTATGGCAGATAGAGTGCCATAAGATTTGCAAGTGCCGGGCGCAAGGAGCAAACATGTCGATATCGTCCGTAATTCCCGCACATTGCGAGCAGAGCCCATGTCATTGAAAACAGCCTTTGTTTCACGCGTCGCGGAACGGCTTACGGGCGAGGAACGGCTGCAGAAGAAGCGCGCCGAGGTCGAACGCGACCGCCGCGCCCGCAAGCTGCCGCACATCGTCGAATACTTCCATCAGGCCGATGACCCCTACTCGCATCTCGCAGCCCAGGTCCTCGGACAGCTGGTCGAGCGATATGATATCGAGCTGCGCCTCAACCGCGTCGGGCCGCCGCCCGACTGGGCCGCACCGGAGCGCGAGCGCCTCGAAGCCTATGCAATCATCGATGCTGAGCGGCTGGCCCGCAAGGCCGGGCTCGAAACCGGCGAGCACGGCCTGCCAACAACGCCGACCGATGTGCGCACCGGGATTGGCGATGCAAGGCGCGAAGCGCTTGGCCACTATCTCGGCGCCATGTTCTACTATGGCGGCGAATGGTATTGGGGCATCGACCGGCTTCACTATCTGGAAGCGCGCCTGACCGAACTCGGCGCCCGCAGGCCCGGCAACGGAACAGGACCGATCTACGCCCCGCCCGTCGTCCCTGCCCATCCCACCGGAAACGTCGCGACGACCTACACACATTTCGACTTCTATCTCTCGTTCCGCAGTCCCTACACCTACATCTCCGCGATGCGGGCCAAGGCGCTCGCTGATGCCTATGGCACAAAGCTGAAACTGCGCTTTGTCCTGCCCATGGTCATGCGCGGCCTGCCGGTTCCCAAGATGAAGAGCCGCTACATCACGCAGGACACGGCCCGCGAAGCGCACCGGCTCGGCATTCCGTTTGGCCGCATCGCAGACCCTGTGGGTCGGCCTGTGGAGCGCGGCTATTCCCTTATCCCATGGGCCCGGGAGCAAGGACTGGGTTTTGAGTTCTGCCACGCCTTTCTCGAAGGCGTCTGGTCACGCGGGATCGATGCGGGCTCCGACAAGGGCATGCAGCAGATCGTCGAAACCGCCGGGCTCGACTGGGCGGCGGCGCAGCAGGTGATCGACAATGATGACTGGCGCGCGGAGGCGGAAGCCAACCGCGCCGAGATGATGGATCTCGGCATCTGGGGCGTCCCGAGCTTCCGTGCAGGCAATATTATTACGTGGGGCCAGGACCGGCTCTGGGTGATCGAAGAAGAATTGAGGCAGCCGGAGAGCTGACCCATCAGGGAGGAATACGCAATGCAGGTTACCAATGAAGTGCTGCCAACGGATCCGGCGCGGATCATGGCCATGATGGAGAAAGGGCCAGATGGTCCGATCTTCATGGTCAACCTGCTCAAGTTCAAGGACAAGGCAGACTATGAGGATGGTCGCGCCACCGACCTGTCCGGTCGCGATGCCTACATGATCTATGGCCGCGCCGTGACGGACCTGCTGCCCAAGTTTGGCGGACGGGGCCTGTTTGCCGGCGACGTGACTTTCCTGGCTCTTGGTCAGGTCGAGGAGCTCTGGGACGAGATTGCCATCGCCATGTATCCTGACCGCGCCAGCATGGTCCGCATGTCCATGTCTGATGAATGGCGGGAGATATCCGTTCATCGCGCGGCAGGCCTGAAGGGCCAGCTCAATATCGAGACCGTCGCCCCGCAGAACGGCACGGACTCTCCCTTCCTCGCCATGATCGCAGCCAGCAAAGGGGCCGCATCATGAAATGGTTCCTTCGTATCACTGCAGGCCTCGCCGGGCTGCTGCTCATCGCCTTCATCGGATTCCAGGTCTTCAAGACGCAGATCGCCATGGCCGGCTTCAAGCGAGCCGTCGCCGCGAATGTCGGCCGCGATGCCAGCGAGACCCTGCCTGACGGCTTGCACGTCTTCGTCTGCGGCGCAGGAACACCCCTGCCAGATCCCAAGCGAGCCGGACCGTGCCTTGCCGTTCTCGCCGGCAATCATGCCTTCGTCTTCGATGCCGGGTCAGGCGGATCGCGTAACCTCAACCGGATGGGCTTCCCGCTCGGAAAGGTTGAGCGGATTTATCTGACTCACCTTCATTCCGACCATATGGACGGCCTTGGCGAATTGCTCATGCAGGCCTGGGTGAATGGTGGACGCGACGAGCCTATGCCTGTGTCGGGCCCGCGCGGCGTCGATGAAGTGGTTGACGGCTTCAATGCCGCCTACCGTATAGACGGCACGTTCCGGACGGCGCACCACGGGTTGGACATCGCAAACCCTGCCGGACGCGGCGGCGTAGGCGAAACCATTACCCTGCCGGCAGGCCCTGGGTCTCAGGCGGTCGTACTGGACGAGGATGGCATCAAGATTACGGCCTTCACCGTTAGCCATGCGCCGGTCGAGCCCGCTTTCGGTTACCGGATCGACTATAAGGGCCGCTCGGTGGCCTTTAGCGGCGATACGATCTACAGCCCGAATCTCGTCGGGGCCGCCAGGGGCGTCGAGGTGCTTTTCCATGAAGCACTGGATCCTGAAATGGTGGGCGTGATGCATGAGGCCGCCGTCGCCCATGATGTGCAGGGCATCCCGCAGATCCTCGACGACATTCTGACCTATCACGCCACCCCGTCTGACGCGGCGCGCGCCGCCAGCGAAGTGGGCGCCCGGGAGCTGGTTTTTTACCACACGATCCCGCCTCTTCCCTCGCACCTGCTCAACACGCTTTTCATCAGGGACGCCAAAAAGCTCTTCAAGGGGAAGATAACCGTCTCCGAGGACGGCATGGTGTTCAGCCTGCCAGTTGACAGCGACACGGTCACGCAACACGACGGCTTCAAATGAGCACATCAAAAGTCACCCCCTTCCCGGCCCCGCCATCCGTCGAGGATTCCTCTGACGGTCGCCGGCTACGCAGCGAGCGCAGCCGCAGCCAGATCATCGACGCCCTGTTCGGTCTCATCCGCGAAGGCGACATGAACCCCAGTGCGGCGCGGGTCGCAGAACGGGCCGCCGTCGGGCAGCGCACCGTGTTCCGGCATTTCGAGGACATGGACAGCCTGTTCGGCGAAATGGCGGAACAGATACAGACGGAAGTCATGCCAATCGTGCTGGCGCCCTATGCCTCGAGCGACTGGCAGGAACGGCTGGTCGAACTCGTCAAGCGGCGTTCGGATGTCTACGAGCGGGTATTCCCGGTACGTGTGTCGGCCAACCTGCGCCGCTTCCAGTCCCGCTTCCTGATGGACGAATACCGGCGTGGCATCATGTTCGAACGTCAGACCCTGAAAGCCATACTCCCCGCAGAAATTCTCGCCGACGCCCCGCTGGTGGATGCTCTCGATGTCGCCACCGGCTTCCATTCCTGGCGCCGCATGCGACAGGACCAGAATCTCTCGCAGCAAGAAGCGACGCGCGTGATGATGCTGATGGTCGAGCGCCTGATAAGGAAATGATCCGGCGCATTCCGCTGCTCGTGATCTTCCTCGCGGTGGCATGCGGCGGGGATAAAGCGGTCGTCACGTCCGACGCGACCTGCGGGCTTTCGGCACCATCCATCGGCCAATTTGTGAGCGTTCCCGGCGGAAGCTTCATCAAGGGCGCCAATCCCGTCTACAATGAAGAAGCGCCGACACTTGCCCTTCATGTCGCCCCTTTCGCGCTTCAGGCGCATGAGGTGACCAATGACCAGTTTGCCGCCTTTGTAAGCGCCACAAGCTATGTGACCGATGCCGAGACAAGCGTAGCCATTGGTGGGCCACAGGCAGGGTCCGCTGTCTTCGATCTGCCCGAGGGTTCAGGTGCGCGCATCGACCCATGGCGCCTCGTGCCGGGCGCCACATGGAAAACGCCTATGGGCCCCGGTTCGGCGATAACGGGCAAAGGCCTATGGCCGGTCGTGCATGTGTCTGAGCGCGATGCCGCCGCCTATGCCAGCTGGGCCGGTGGCCGTCTGCCAACAGAAGTCGAATGGGAATATGCGGCGACACGCGGCTTAGCCGATCCAATGGATTCCCAATCAGGCGCCTATGACGGCGAAGGTCGCCCCGTCGCCAACACATGGCAGGGAATATTTCCCATTGCCAATACTGAGGCCGACGGCTTTGCCGGCGCTGCGCCGGTCGGTTGTTTCCCGCCGGACAAGACCGGGCTCTATGACATGATCGGAAATGTCTGGGAGTGGACCGACACGCCTTATGCCGCCGGATCCCACACACTCAAGGGCGGCTCCTATCTTTGCGCCGAGAATTTCTGCCGCCGCTACCGGCCCGCTGCCCGGCAGCCGCAGGACACCGACTTCTCATCCATCCATATCGGCTTCCGCATCGCGAAAGACATTCCGCCCAGCTCGGAATGATCGATCAGTTCGGCCACCAGACATATTCGTCGCCCGGCTCAACCCTGTCCGCCTCGGTCTTATCGATCGCGATCGGCGTCTCAATCGTATACGGATAAAGAGGCTGCACCGCCCCGGCGAGGTGCTTGTCGAGCAGGCCCTGCAGTTCTGCCACCTTGTCGGGGCGACTGTCTGCCAGATTGTCTTGCTCGGTCGGATCGCTGGCCAGATTGAACAGCCAGTTCTTCTTCTGGCGCCCGTCGATCTGCAGCTTCCAGTCACCTGCCCGCACCACATGATAATAGCCACTCTGCCAGAACAGGGCGTCATCAGGATGTGAAATCGTGCCCATCCCGGTGGCCACGGGCATCATATCGCGCCCATCAATCTCCACACCTTCCGGCAGGGCCGCGCCCGCCGCCGCCGCCAGCGTCGGCATGACATCGATATGTGCCACAGGCGTGTCGACCTGCGTACCCGCCGCAATCCTCGCAGGCCACTTCAGGAACATCGGCACACGGATGCCGCCCTCAAACAGCGTGATCTTCCAGCCGCGATAGGGCTGGTTGATTTCCGGCAGGCCGATATATCCCGCCCCGCCATTATCACTCGAAAACACGATGATCGTATTATCCGCGAGGCTTTCTTCTTCCAGCTTCGCCGTGATCTCGCCAACGCTACGGTCAAGTGCGTGCAACATGGCTGCATAGACGCGCAGCCGCTCGGGCTCGATATCGCCCACGGCCTCATAGTCTTCCTTGGTCGCTTGCAGCGGCGTGTGTACGCCCCAATGCGCGAGATAGAGGAAGAAAGGCCGGTTCTTGTTGGCCTCGATCACTTTCAGGCTTTCGTCCGTCCAGTAATCGGTGAGGTACCCTCCCGGTTCAAACCAGTGGCCCATGTTGAACGATGCCGCAAACTGCATCCGTGCCCAGAGGAATTTATCGATAGGGTCAAAGTCGAGCTTCGCGTTCACCACATCGGGGTCGTCTTCCGGCAGGAACAAGCCGCTCGCCATCAGGAGGCTTTCGTCAAAGCCCTGCGCGTTCGGATTGGACTCCGCGCTCCGGCCAAGGTGCCACTTGCCGATATGAACGGTGTGATAGCCCTTGTCCTTCAGAACTTCGGCAATCGTCACTTCCTTGCCCGGCAGGCCCATTTCCGCGAAGGGCACAGCGTCATCCGCGCCATCGCGATTATAATCCACTGGCGGCAGCGCGCCGCGATCCATGTCATTGGCAAACATGGAAACGATTTTGCCCATGCCCGGCGGTGTCGGCGTGAACTCGAATCCGGTCCGTGTCGGATAGCGCCCCGTCATCAGCATCGCGCGGGACGGCGCACAGGTGCCATTGCCGGCATAGGCCTGCATGAACAGCGCGCCGTCAGCGGCCAGCTTGTCGATGTTCGGCGTGGGCACGCGGCCACCGGCTACGCCACCGCCAAACGTGCTGAGGTCATTGATGCCGAGATCATCAACCAGGATGAAGATGATGTTCGGTGGGCGCTCTGCAGCCGTCTCGCTCGCCACGGCAGGCCCCTGGTCCCAGGCAATCGCCCGGTTGGACGCAACATCCGTCCGCCCCGTATGTGTCGCCACCTGGAGGATGATTGCCTTCTTGTTCAGGAAGGCCGTCAGCCCGATCACTACAATGAGGCACAGGGCGCCCAGAGCCAGTTTCTTGACCATACGTGTTCCCCGAACATCCATTGCATCTGCGCCCTTACAAAACGTATTCTATTGGCATAATTGCTGTCAATAGTTCGTCCTGCCGCCGAGGGATGTCTTTAAGGGCCTGTACAAGTCGCGGGTGAACGTGTTCTAAATTCTTCAAACGGGCCATTCAGAAGGGCCTGCGCTGGGAGGCAAACATGATTTGGTTGGCACGGGTGGGCGTTACGCTCGCCGGATTATTTTCACTCGCCATGGGCCTGCTCTTCTGGGCAGACCCGATGGCGGCAGGCGCCGTTCTGGGGCTTACAAGCCTAGATCCGCTCGGCACAAATTCGCTGCGCGCAGACCTTGCCGCCTTCTTCCTTGTCAACTTCATCGCCTGCACGCTCGCGCTCTTCCGTGGCAAGGCGCACTGGCTCTATGGATCGGCACTTGTCTTTGGTCTCGCCGTGTTCGGTCGCTTCATCGGCATCATTGTCGATGGTCCACCCGCGGGCATTGCCCAGCCGATCGTGATTGAACTTGTGCTTGTCGCGCTTCTCGTCTTCGGCGCACGCCAGCTTGGCAAGCCGCGCGTCTAGGCGACGGCTTCGTCCGCGAACCAGTTGGCAAGGCCTGCCTGTTCGGCCTCTGTCAGGTGCAGGCGCAGCTTGCTGCGCCGCCAGAGAATGTCCTCTGCCGATTTCGCGAACTCGGCGCCGATCAGGTAGCGCACTTCGGCCTCATACAGGCCGCCGCCGAAATGCCGGCCAAGGCTCGCCATGGTCATGGCGTCACCGATGACGCGGTCCATCCGCGTGCCATAGGCCCGCGCCAGGCGCCGCAGCAGGCGCTGCTCCATCCAGGCATGCCGCAAGGAAGCGCCGCGCAGGAAATCCTCGAAATCAGCCTGCGGAATATCGCCGCCCGGCAGGCTCGCTGATTTGGTCCACACCTTTCCCATGCCCGGAAAGTCCGGCCCAAGCTCTTTCAGCGCATGCTCGGCGAGTTCCCGGAATGTCGTGATCTTTCCGCCGAAGACAGACAGGATTGGCGCTCCGCCCTTCCGGTCACAGTTCAGCACATAGTCCCGCGTCACCTTCGACGCATTCGCCGCGTGGTCATCATAAAGCGGCCGCACACCCGAATAGGTCGCGACCACATCGCTCGGCTTGATCTCGCGCTTGTAATATTCGCTCGCGCCTGCGCAGAGATAGTCGATTTCGTCCTGACTGATCTCGACCTTGTCTTTGTTGGCCTCGTAGGGAACATCGGTCGTGCCGATCAGCGTGAATTCGCCGCGCTCATAGGGAATGGCAAACATGATCCGGCCGTCGCCATTCTGGAAAAAATAGGCGTGCTCGCCCTCATGCCAGCGCCGCACGATAATGTGGCTTCCCTTCACAAGTCGCAGGTGCGTCTGGTTCTCGCCGGGCTCGGCAAGCCCGAGCACTTCGTCCACCCAGCCGCCCGCCGCATTGACCACCGCGCGCGCCATGACGGTTTTTACGCCGTCCGGGCCTTTAAGTGTCGCCTCCCAATGGTCGGCATGGCGCACGAGGGCCACACAAGCCGTGCGCGTCAGCACGTCAGCGCCGCGCTCCACCGCATCGACAGCGTTCAGGACAACGAGACGCGAATCCTCCACCCAGCAATCGGAATACTCGAAAGCCAGCCGGAATTCATCCTTCAGGGGGTCCAGCCGGTGCGTTTTCCTGCGCCGCAAGGTCTTTGTCGGCGGCAGCATTTTCCGCCCACCAAGATGATCATAGATGAAGAGGCCCAGCCGGATTAGCCAGGCAGGCCGCAGATCCTTGTCATAGGGCAGCACGAACCGCATCGGCCAGATGATATGCGGCGCTGCCCGCAGCAGGATTTCCCGCTCGATCAGCGCCTTGCGCACCAGCGCAAAGTCGTACTGTTCGAGATAGCGCAGCCCGCCATGGATCAGCTTTGTGCTTGCCGAGCTTGTATGCGCCGCGAGATCGTCTTTCTCGCAGAGGACAACGCTCAGGCCCCGCCCCGCGGCGTCACGCGCAATGCCCACACCGTTGATTCCGCCGCCAATGACCAGGAGATCGTGCACCAGCCCGGCCTAGCCCTTCATCAATCCGCCCGCCTTGAGCAGTTTGCCGGCCCGGATCACCCGTTGCAGCTTGTGCTCAGACGACCGGTCGCCCTTGTTCGAATCCGGGTGGAAGCGACGAATGTATTCGGCATAGCGCGCGCGGATTTCCGCTGGCTCGGCATTGGCCTCAAGATCCAGCTCGTTCAGCGCACGTACCTGCAACGCCGTGCGACGCCCGGAACCACTGCCGCCACCTTCGGCATTCGCCGTGTCATCCACATTGAAGAAGCCCCGGCCGGCCCAGGTGCGCGGGTCATGGCTGGTCTTGGCTTTCTTCCCGGCCATCGGGCCAGTGCCGAATTTCCAGGTCCGCTTGTGACCAAACCGTTCCGAGCGCGCGAACGAGGCGGCTTCGGCTTCCGACATGCCCTCAAAGAAATTGAAGGCGCGGTTATATTCGGTGATGTGCTGCTGGCAGAAGTATACCTTGCCCTTGCCACCTCGCTTGGGTGCCGGGAAGGCTCCCTCGAGTTCGCATTCGGGATGTTCGCACACGCGAGTCTTGCGGGCACGGGCCTTTGACGTCTCCTCGGCCGGAGGCTTCACCCGTATATCGGTGAACTTTACGCGGTAGCTGAATGGGTCTGAATCTGACATAGCGGGCCATAATATGGAGTCGAAGGTAAATATGCCACAACCAAGTGACAGAACATCGCGGATTCGTGACCTTTTGACAGAGGCTTTTGAGCCTTTGCACCTAAAAATCACTGATGACAGCGCCAGACATGCCGGTCATGCGGGCGCAGCACCCGGCGGAGAGACGCATTTTAACGTCGAAATCACCTCTGCCGCCTTTGAAGGCCTGTCCCGGGTCCAGATCCAGCGCGCCGTCATGATGGTGCTCCAGACCGAATTCGACACGGGCCTACATGCCCTCTCCTTACAGGCGAAAATGCCATAATTCATCTTTATTAACACCTCAGGGAACCGCATTTGGAGTCAATCGTTACCTTCTCGAACCGTCGAGGAGTACGGGTGATGGAATTGAAACGAATTGTTCTAGGTATGGCCTGCTTCGCAGCGGCTGGAATGGCATCGGCCGAGACACCCCGTGGTGACCTCGACATGCCACTGCTTCATCAGATTCAGGAAACCGTCTGCGCTGGCAGCAGCGAAATCGTGTTTGTCCCTGTTTCCACTGACTATGAGTCCTATCGCACAAATTATGCGGTCATTTCGATGAATGACCCTGATCCTGACTCGGCCAACATTGTGTCTGAGCGCGAAAAGATGTGGCTCAACGTCAATGGCTGCAACGAACTGAACAATGATCCGATCTACGCCTCCGACGATTCAGCTGAATCAACCGGTTTCAATTTCTGATATATTGAGCCCCGTCACCTGATTGCGCTGACGTCTCAATATATTGAACTTGTAACCGTGGAAGACGAAGCTTTGTCCCGGCTCTGGGATCGTCTGCGCCTCGTGGATAACCAGGCCCGCCACAGTCACAGCCTCTTCATCCGGCAGATCCCACCCGGTCGCCCTGTTCAGGTCGCGGATCGGCACCCAGCCGTCTACATTGACCGTTCCGTCAGGCTGCGGGCGCACGCCCTGCACGGCCACATCATGCTCGTCATGGATCGACCCGACGATTTCCTCGAGAATATCCTCAAGCGTGATCAGGCCCTGCAGCTCGCCATATTCATCAACAACCAGCGCAAAATGGCTGCGTTTTGACAGGAATAGGTCCAGCTGGTCCTGCACGGGCGTCGTTTCCGGCACAAACCAGGGCTTGCGAAGAATGCTTTCCAAATCGAGCGAGGAAAGGTCTCCGCCCAGCGGCAGCGCAGCCCGCAAAAGGTCTTTCGCGTGCAGGATACCGACAATCTCTTCCTTTTCACCGCGATACAGCGGCAGCCGCGTATGCGGGCTCGCCAGCGCCTTCATGACAATCTGGCGCGGCTCCATGTCGGCATTCAGCATTTTGATATTGCGCCGGTGGATCATCACGTCCTCGACCGTTAAATCCTTCAGGTCCAGCGCGCCAACAAGACGCAGCCGGTCCGCCGCATTCACGGCCCCCTCAGAGGCATGCAGGTCGATGGCGCCCCGGATTTCCTCTTCGGCTGACAGCGCATCGGCCGGTGTTGCGAGGCCGAGGATCTTCAGCGTCGTCATCACGATCAACTGAATCAGCTGCACGATCCACGACACTGCCAGCACAAGAATGCCGATCGGACGCGCCACAAACATCGCCATCGAATCAGTCCGGGTAATGGCATAAGTCTTTGGCAGTACCTCAGAAAAGACCAGTACGAGCACCGTCATCACACCCGTCGCGGCAACCAGCGCCAGTCCGCCTTGCCCGAACAGCAATGTAAACAACGATGTCGCCAGCACAGAGGCGAGAATATTGACGAGGTTATTGCCCAGCAGGATCGAGCCGATCAGGCGCTCCCGGTCGGCGATCAACCGGTTCACCGCCGCTGCGCGCTTGTCACCCTCTTTCTCAAGCTGGTGCATGCGTGCGCGCGATGCCGCTGTCAGCGCCGTTTCCGAACCGGAAAAGAAGCCCGACATGCCAAGCAAAACCACAATGGCAAGAATGTATCCGATAATCATGATGTCACGAGCAGGAAGCTATTCCTCACGCCTTTTCCAGTTCCCCCGCCAAGAAGGCGGCAACAGACGCGAGATCCGCGTCGGGGTGAATATAGGATTGTCCTATGCCGCGCGCCAGAATTAGTGGAACGCGCCCGCCGCGTGCTTTCTTGTCCTGCTGCATCAGATCGGCAAGCTGTCCGGCCTCATAGGGCCCGCCGGGCATGCGCGCCAATTCGACAGGCAGGCCGGATGCGCCAATCACGCGGGCCACTTTCGCTGCAACATCCGGGGCCGTAATGCCTTCAGATGCACCATAGCGGAAGGCCAACACCATCCCCAGCGCCACCGCCTCGCCATGCAAAACATCCGGGCGGTATTCATTTGCGGCTTCAACCGCATGGCCAAACGTATGGCCCAGATTCAGCAGCGCCCGAACGCCGCCCTCGGTTTCGTCTTCGGCAACAATCGCCGCCTTGGCCCGGCACGAGGTCGCGACAGCCTGCTGGATCGCGTCGGGCTTCAGTGCCAGCACATCTCCGCCATTGCCTTCCAGCCAGTCAAAGAAGGCCGGATCATTGATCAGGCCGTATTTCAGTACTTCGGCATAGCCTGCGCGCAATTCCCGCGCCGGCAGGCTCGCCAGCAGCGCCGTATCGGCAATCACCAGACGGGGCTGGTAGAAGGCGCCGATCATGTTCTTGCCGCGCGGCGTATTCACCGCCGTTTTGCCGCCCACCGAGCTATCCACTTGCGACAGCAGGGTCGTCGGCACCTGCACAAAACCCATGCCCCGCTTCATCAGGCTGGCGGCCAGCCCGGCAATATCGCCAATCACGCCGCCGCCGAAGGCCACCAGCACATCGCTGCGATCCGCGCCCGTGCTCAGCAGCCAGTCGAGGATATGCTCAAGGTTCGAGAAGGATTTCGACCGCTCACCCGGCATCAGCGACAGCACATGCATGCGGATGCCCGCCGGTTTCAGCGCCGCTTCCAGCGCGCCCATGTGCAGGTTCGACACGGTCTCATCCGTCAATACGAACACACGCGGCTGCTTCAGGATCGGCGTCAGCCGGGCGCCAAGCATGGACAGCGCCCCATGGCCCACCACGATGTCATAGCTGCGCGCACCCAGGCTGACGCGCACGATTTCCGCAGCTGGAAGTATCTCGCTCATGCCGGTTTCCATGTTTTCAGGGCCTTCAGGATCGCATTCACCGTGGAGCCGTGCGGCCCCTCCTTGCTGTGCACGACAAGATCGGCCTGCGCATAGATCGGCTCGCGTTCGATGAACAGGTTCTGCAGCACGGCCTTGGCATCGGGGCGCTTCAGCAGGGGCCGCGTATTCTTCTTCTGAACCCGGCGCCACAACGTTTCGAGGTCCGCATTCAGCCAGATCGTTACGGCCTTCTCACGCAACAGGGCCCGCGTCTCTTCATTCATATAGGCACCGCCGCCGGTCGCCAGCACATGCGGCGCCTCGCCCAGCAGGCGTTCCAGCACTTTCTGCTCGCCCCGGCGGAAGTCAGCCTCGCCATGCATCGCGAAGATATCGGCCACGGAGAGGCCAGCTGCCTTCTCGATCTCATGGTCGCTGTCAAAGAACTGACGGCCCAGCTTCTCGGCCAGCCGCCGCCCCACGGTCGATTTGCCCGCCCCCATCAGGCCCACAAGCGCAATCGTCCGGGATTCATAGGCGGGCACCGGATCAGATATTTGTGCAGGACTGTCGCTATCAGCGGGCATTGCAGGCTTTCATTCACTATTCAGTACAATTCCTATAGAGACGAGACAGTGTGAGCAATCGGTCAACGGCCGATGCCAAAGTGAATCAGGCCCTGGGGTGTAAAACTTATGCGCAAATATCTTATCATTCTCGGCATTCTGGTCGTTCTGGGCCTCGTCGGCCTCTGGTGGCTCGGCACGCAGGCCGAAAAAAACAAGCCAGCCGATGGCGAAGTGCGCATGGAGGTAGAGGGTGTCCTCTAAAGCCTGGCCGGCACTTTTCACCGGCGCTGCAGTCTTCTGCCTCTCTGCAAGCGCGCAATTCGAGGAATCCGGCCTCGCCATGGTCGACCCATGGGGCATGGGCTTCCTTGAAGCGGGCGAACCGGCCCTGCCGGCCTCACTCTGGAAGGCCTCCGACACATCTACCCTCCTGCCCATGATGCAGGATGTGCGCACGCAAGGCCTGACGCCCGGCGAGCGCACCCTGATGCGCCGCATGGCGCTTTCTCCTGCAAATGCCCCTCAGGGCAGCGAATCACCCGCGCTCCTGGCCGAGCGCGCCCGCATCATGTTCGAACTCGGCGAAGCCCGCGCCGCTGCCGCCCTCATGGCGCGCCTCGACACGCCCCCGCCCGGCATGGACAGTGACGAAATCGCCACCGACCTCAACCTTGCCCTCGGCAACGAAGCGCAGGCCTGCAGCACCGACAGCGCCAAGCCCAGCGACGGCGCCTATTGGGCCATGCTCCGTGCCGTTTGCGCCGCCTTGCGTGACAATACAGCCGGGGCTGAGCTCGCCATCGAGATGGCCACCAGCCAGGGCGTCGACGATAAATGGCTCACGTCAGCCGTCTTCGCGGCCTCAGGCGACCTGCCGAACCCACCCGAAGCCCGCTACGATAGCGGCATTGCGCTCGCCATCTCCTCGAAGGCCGCGCTTACGCCTCCTGACAAACCCCTTTCGAAGACACGGCCCGACCTTGCCGCCGCCATGGTCGCCCGCCCCGGCCTGCCAGCCCCCGTTCGCGCCGAAGCCGCCGCCATCGCCGCCGAAGCCGGGCTCATCGACACGTCCGACTGGCGCAAAGTACTCGATACACTCTTCGCCGAACCCGATTTCGAACCGACATCAAAGCTCGAAATGGCCATCGCCACCGTGCGCAACGTGGGTATGCCCGAAGATGGCCGCGCCGATGCCGTCGCCGCCGCGCTCGCGCAAGCCACGGCCAACCCGGCCCGTTTTGTCGCGGTCTCGAAAGTCCTGCTGCCGGAGATTCAGGCCCTCAGCCTCACGAAAGAGACCGCCAGGCACGCCAATCTCTTCGCTCATGCCAGCATCGCCGCGCGCGATTTCGAAGGCGCCACCCTCTGGACGCTCGCGCCCGATATTGACGGCGCCCCGGAAACCCGCGCCGTCGACTTTGCCATGATCGACGCCCTTGGCGTTCTGGCTGGCAATGGCGACGCGCAGGAAATCGGCACCCGCCTCGTAACCGAATCCACCTCGAAAGCAGACCGGAAGGCCGCCGCGCGCCTCTTCGCCCTCTGGACAATGGCCGACATCACGCCGCCACCCTCGGCGCGCGCCTTGATGGCCTCCGACAGTGAAGCCCCCGGCAAGACCGACAAGCCCGGCGCCGTCATCGCGATTCTCGCTGCTGCAGAAGCCGGCGCCGCAGGCGAAGCCATCCTCGGCACCGTCGCCCTCACAGGCGGCGACCCGTCGGAACTCGATGTCGCCGACCTCACCCTGATGGGCCGCGCCCTCGTTGCCATCGGCGCGCAAGACGCTGCCGCCGAACTCGCGCTCGAGGCAACAGGCTATTGGAAAGCCGGCAAATAGGCCGCTATCCGCCAAGGCCTTCAAACAGAAGCGTTGAAACATAACGCTCGGCGAATGACGGGATGATCACCACGATCGTCTTGCCAACCATGTCGGCCCGCTTGGCCACTTCCAGCCCGGCCGTAAGCGCCGCGCCGGATGATATGCCGACCGGAATACCCTCTGTCCGCGCCACGCGCCGCGCCATCGCGATCGCATCCTCATTGGAAACTTTCACGATCCCGTCGAGCAGGCGCGTATCCATATTGCCAGGAATGAATCCGGCGCCGATGCCCTGAATCACGTGCGGACCTGGTTCGCCGCCTGACAGGACCGGGCTCGCTTCCGGCTCGACCGCAAACATTTTCACGCTCGGCTTCTTCGCCTTCAGCACCCGCGCATTGCCCGTGAAAGTTCCGCCGGTGCCCACACCGGCAATCACCGCATCAACCGCGCCGCCCGTATCGCGCCAGATCTCTTCAGCCGTGGTTGCCTCGTGGATCGCGGGATTGGCCGGATTGTCAAACTGGCTCGGCATGACAGAGCCCGGTATTTCCGCGAGCAGTTCATTGGCCTTCTCGAACGTGCCTTTGATGCCCTTCTCCTTGGGCGTGAGATAAAGTTCCGCGCCCAGGATGGCCAGCATCTTGCGGCGCTCGATCGACATGGATTCCGGCATCGTCAGGATCAGCCGATAGCCACGCGCTGCCGCCACCATGGCGAGGCCAATACCCGTATTGCCCGATGTCGGTTCGATCAGCACGGTGCCCGGCCCGATAATCCCGTCCTTCTCCATCTGCGTGATCATGCCCACGGCGATCCGGTCTTTCACGCTGGCCAGCGGATTGAAGAATTCGAGCTTCAGGAGGAGGGTGCTCTTCAGTCCTTCTTCCTCGGACAGGCGCGGAACCCGCACGATCGGCGTATTGCCCACCGTTTCCAGGATCGAGCCATAGATGCGGCCGAGGCCCGGCGCGTCCAGTGTCAGTCCATTATAATCGATCGTCCCACCCATCATTATCTCCTGTCATTGTTCGCGCCTGCCCGACGCACCGTCAGGCAGCATAGAGGCGTCATTAACACAGGCGCCCTATCCTTGTCCCATGTCAGACCGCGACCGTATCGAAGCCTTCCTCGAAATGATGAGCGCCGAACGCGGCGCAGCGGCCAATACGCTGGACGCCTATGCGCGCGACCTGAGCGATGCATCCGAATTCTGCGGCGGCCATCTCACCACCGCTTCGGGCCGGGACCTCGCCGCCTGGCAGGCCGATCTTTCGGCGCGCGGCATGGCCGCCTCCACTTCCGCCCGCAAACTCTCCGCCGCCCGGCGCTTCTTCCGCTTCCTCTTCGAGGAAGGCGACCGCAAGGACGACCCGACCGCCAAGATAGATGGCCCTAAAACAACGCGCGACGTACCCGATGTCCTCTCCCGCGAGGAGCTGAAACGTCTGATCGACGCGTGCGCCGAAGACCTCCGCCTGAAATGCCTCGTCGAACTGCTCTATGGTGCAGGCCTTCGCGCCTCCGAACTCGTCTCGCTGACCCTTGGCAGCCTGCCCCGCCGCAAGGGCACGCGCTGGGTGACGCAGGACATCATCATTCGCGGCAAGGGCGGCAAGGAACGCCTGTGCCCACTTGGCGGCCCCGCCCTGCTCGCGCTGTCGGAATGGCTGGCCGTCCGCGAAGACAGCCTGCCCGAAGGCAGCCTCGCCCGTGGCCGCGCCGAACCCTTCCTCTTCCCCTCGCGCGGCAAGGAGGGCCACCTCACCCGACGCCGCCTCGGCCAGTTGCTCGACGAACTCGCCCTTGCCGCAGGCATCAATGCAGCCAAAGTCCACCCCCACGCCCTGCGCCACGCCTACGCCACCCACCTCTTGCAGGGCGGCGCAGACCTTCGCAGCGTGCAAACCCTGCTCGGCCATGCCGATATCGCCACCACGCAAATCTACACCCACGTCCTCACCGACGAGCTCGCTGAATTGCTCGAAACCAGCCACCCACTCGCCCGGCGCTGACCATCCTGATAAAATCCATTGCGATTCCGCTGCGCCGCGCCAATATCGACTGAAATAACGGGAGTCCGATCATGAACCGCGTCCTCAAAGCCCTTGTGCCCACCATTCTACTCGCAGAACTGGCAGTGATTACGTCCGCTACGGCTGTCTGGGCGCTGATGTCGGAATTGCATGCCGGCAAATACATGATCATGGGCGCTGAAGCGGTCGACATGGTCGGCGCCGCCTTCCTGACCGCCGTCATCTTCCGCCTCGCATGGCGCGCCGAAGGCCGCATGAACGCCGAAGTGCCAGTCACGAACGAGTAGGCGTCAGCCCTCTTGTCCAAAAAAAAGCCCGCCTGCATTGCTGCAAGCGGGTTTTTTTATGGGAATCAATCAGATCAGGCGACAGCCGACCCTTCACGAGAGTTGACCCAGAAAGCGTGGATCACGCCGGGCAGCCAGCCGATCAGTGTCAGCACGATATTGATCAGGAATTGTACGCCGATACCCTGTTTCACCGCCACTGCGACAGGCGGCAGGAAGATGGTTAAGAGGATCATCACGAGGGACATTGGCATTTCCTTTTGTTTGTGTTCACGCAATCAATGGCCAAGGTGCGGCTTTGTTCCGGTTTGACGCGCCGCAGCATCGGCCTTAGGCATCGGTCGCCTGAGGAGACGATCATGAGCCAGAAAACACCGCGCAACTTTTTCAAGCCACTCGCCATTGGTGCCCCCGCGCCGATGCGGGACCTGCCCGTAAAGATCGAGCGGATGATCCATTTCGTCCCGCCGCATCTCGACAAGGTGCGCGCCAAGGTGCCGGACATGGCCCCCAAGGTCGACGTGATCCTCGCAAACCTCGAAGACGCCATCCCCGCCGATGCCAAGGACGCCGCCCGGACAGGTGCCATCGAGATGGCCAACATGTATGACTGGCAAGGCAAGGGCACAGGCTTCTGGAGCCGCGTGAACCCGCTGAACTCCCCCTGGTTCCAGGACGATGTTTCCGAACTCGTCCTCAAGGCCGGTCACCAGCTTGACGTGATCATGCTGCCCAAGGTCGAAGGCCCGTGGGATATCCATTTCGCTGACCAATATGTCGCCCAGCTCGAAGCCAAGGCCGGCCTCACCCGCCCCATCCTCTTCCACGCCATCCTTGAAACCGCGCAGGGCATGTCCCTTGTCGAGGAAATCGCCCTCGCCAGCCCCCGCATGCAGGGCATCAGCCTCGGCCCGGCAGACCTCGCCGCCGACCGCAAGATGAAGACAACCCGCGTCGGCGGGGGCCACCCCTTCTACCGCGTGCTCGAAGACCCGCACGCCGATGGCAGTGAACGCGCCAGCGTCCAGCAGGACCTCTGGCACTATACAATCGCCCGCATGGTCGACGCCTGCCGCATGGCCGGCATCAATGCCTTCTACGGCCCGTTCGGCGACATTTCCGATCTCGATGCCTGCGAACAGCAGTTCCGCAACGCCTTCCTGCTCGGTTGCGCCGGCGCCTGGAGCCTCCACCCGAACCAGATCGACATTGCCAAGCGCGTCTTCAGCCCCGATCCGGACGAGGTCAAATTCGCCCGCCGCATCCTCGAAGCCATGCCCGACGGCACAGGTGTCGCCATGCTCGACGGCAAGATGCAGGACGATGCGACCTGGAAACAGGCCAAGGTCATCGCCGACCTCGCCGATCTCGTCGCCGCCAAGGACTCCGATCTGGCAGCCGCCTATAACAATTGATTTCACCGCTTTTGCGTTGCGCCAGCCGTGCTAGGCTGGCGCAGCGGGATTCTCCCGTTGGTCCTCGGGAGGGACATGCCTATGAAATCCGTAATCGCTGCATCGCTCGCCTTGGCCGCCCTCGCGCTGCCCGCGTTCGCTGACGAGGTCTGGTCCACGCCCGTAGGCGACGTGATCTACGAGGACGACCTGACAACCGGCGAGGCAGTCCTCTCCTTCCCCACCGGCGACCCCGAAATTCGCAGCATGGCCTATTTCACCGGCATGGCGGGCGTCTTCACCGGCCGCTCCTATTTCGAAGGCGTCTGGACCGAGCCGGAAGTCGGTGATGCCTGCTCCGTGGCCATTGCCGACCCGAAGACGGGCGAACCCCGCCATAATTGGGGCCGCATCCAGATCGTCTTTACAGAGCCCGATTTTCCCGGTGGGTGGGTCGCCATGCGCGGCAGCTGCTTCGACACGCCCGACCAATTCCTTGTGGGCAAGCCGGTGACCGCGCAATAGGCTGCGCTTTATAAACGCATCAGGAGGAAACACATGGCAGATCATCTCGTCCCCACCAAAGGCTACACGCCCAATCTCCAGCGCTGGTTTGACTGGATGGACGGCGACCATTCATCCGCCGGCCTCTCCGGCCAGCTTGCCGAACATGTCGTCTTCCGCAGCCCGGTTGTGCACACGCCGCAGGAAGGCAAGGCCATCACCATGTCCTACCTGCTCGCAGCGGGCGAAACCCTTGGTGGCGACACGTTCCGCTACACCCGCGTCTTCGATTGCGACGCCAAGGCCGTGCTCGAATTCGAATGCGTCATGGACGGCATCAACGTCAACGGCGTCGACATGATCGAATGGGATGATCAGGGCAAGATCACAGACTTCAAGGTCATGGTCCGTCCCCTGAAGGCCATCCAGACCGTCCATGCCGCCATGGGGGCCATGCTCGCAAAGATGAAAGCGGGTGCATGATCACTGAGCCGCCAACGCTCATCACCGAGCGCCTTGTCCTTCGGGCCCAGCAAGCCAGCGATTTCGACGAATGCGTCGCCATGTGGAACGACGCAGACGTCGTGCGCCATATCGGCGGCGCCACACGCCCGGCGCAGGATGTCTGGTTCACCCTCGCCCGCTCGCGCGGCATGTGGCCCCTGCTCGGCTACGGCTTCTGGATTGTCGAGGAAAGAGCGACCGGAACATTTCTTGGTGAAGCCGGATTTGCTGACTTCAAGCGCGGCATGACGCCCGACATGTCCGCCATGCCGGAAGCCGGATGGGCCTTCAACCGTGCCTCCTGGGGCAAGGGTTATGGCAGCGAGGCGGTCGGCGCCATCCATGACTGGCTGGATGAATTCCGGCCCGGTCCATCCGGCTGCATCATTGATGACGGTAATCTTGCCTCACGCCGTGTGGCGGAAAAATGCGGCTATGAATTCTGGTGCGAGGCGCTTTACCGCGACCATCCCATCAATGTCTTCCGCCGCGAAGGCCCGGCCTGACTAGCCTGCCTTGCGGGAATCCAGCGGCTGCGGATTGGCCCGGAAGGCCCTCAGGAAATCAAGGAATGCCCCGTGCGGCAGGCCGGGACTATAAAGGAAGCCTTGTCCCATCGTGCAACCGCGACGGCGCAGGAAGTCTGCCTGCCGCTCGGTCTCCACGCCCTCGGCAACGGTCTGCAGGCCGAGCGTCTCGGCCATGGCGAGAATCATCTCGACAATCGCCGGCGCCTGCTTGTCGCCTTCCAGTGCCGACACGAACTGGCGGTCGATCTTGAACACGTCGAACGGCAATTGCGTCAGCATGGAGAGGTTCGAGTGGCCCGTGCCGAAATCGTCGATGGCCAGTTTCATGCCCATCATGCGCAGCGGGCCCATCACCTCGGCCACCTTGGCCGGGCTTTCGACAGCCATGCTTTCGGTAATCTCCAGCTCCAGCCGGTTCGGGTGCAGGCCGGTGCGCTTCAGCACATCCATCACCGTATCCGTCAAATTGCCGCGCTCGAACTGGCGCGGTGACACGTTGACGGCAACGGAGACGTTCAGCCCTTCCTTCATCCACACACGGGCAGACTGACAGGCGGCTTCGAGTATCTGTTCGCCAATCTGGCTTATCAGACCCGTTTCCTCAGCCAGCGGAATGAACGCCGCAGGCGAGATGATCTTGCCATTGTGACGCCGCCAGCGCGCCAGCGCCTCGGCGCCGACAACCTTGCCGGTCTTGAAATCGACCTTGGGCTGGAACACCGCCTTGAACTCGCGATTGGCGACCGCTTCGCGCAGCTCGTCTTCCAGCTTGTACTTGCCGCGTGCCACGCGCGTCAGGCGCGGCGTGAAGAAACGAAAGCCGGACGTCGCCTCTTCGCGCACAAGGCGCAGCGCCAGTTCGGCATGCCGGAAAAGTTTCTGCACAATGTCGGCATCCTCGGGCGCCATCACGATGCCGCCGGAAATGCCAAGGCTCACCGTCTGGCCATTCAGCTCGAAAGGCGCTGCAAAGGCCTGGCGTATGGCCCGGGCAATCGTTGCCACATGTTCGCGGCTGCCGGCCGTCGGCATGTAAACCGCAAACTCATCGGCCTGCAGTGCGGCCAATGTCGCATCGCGCAGGGCTGCGCCGGCCGGTCCCGCGATGCCAGCCAGTTCATCCTTCAGGCGCTGTCCGGCCTGCGCCAGCAGCGCTTCACTCGCATAGCTTCCCAATTGTTCCGAGGCCCGGCTGAACCGGTCGAGGTCGAGCACGATCAGCGCCGCCGGCGCCTCGAAGCTCGCCTGCGGCAATGTCTCGCTAATCGCCTTGTCGATTGCAATCATGTTGGCGAGGCCGGTGCGCGGATCGATGAAGGCCGTTTCGCGCAGTAGTGCATTTTCCCGGCGCAGCTTGCCCACCGTCCGCGACACACCGGCGCGCAACCGGCGCAGCTCGGCAAACTGCATGCTCTCCAGGTCCGTCGCCCCGTCGCCGCGCGCATCCATCAGGAAATCATTGAACCGTTCAAGCGAGTTGCGGAACTTGGAAGCTGCCAGATAGGCCGATCCCGCAGCACCGCCCAAAGCCACGATGATTTCCACGACCAGCACGACAGGCGGGTTTGGCAGGTCCGAAATGTGGACGTCGAGGAAGATCGCACGATAGGTCAGCTCTATGACCAGCAGCATGAAAAAGATTGCCAGCGCCATGCCCACGGCGGCCAGACTCGCAAAGGCGGGAATGGTCATCGTGCCGAACAGTCGGCTGAGGAATCTCTTCTTCTTCAAGCGCCGAATCGCCTTCTTGCGTCCAGGTGGAACCGGTACAAATCGGACATTCTGTGAATATGTTTAGAAATCAGTGAACAAAGTGCGCTAGCTGTCGTGTTTACAGCGCACTATATGGTTCCTCATGATTAAGCACCGCAAAGCCACCGTCGACCGCAAGACCAAGGAAACCGAGATTTCGGTGACCCTCGACCTTGATGGCACCGGCCAATCCGATATCGACACCGGTATCGGCTTCTTCGATCACATGCTGGAAAGCTTCTCCAAGCACTCCGCTATCGACCTGACCGTCCGCTGCAAGGGCGACCTGCACATCGACATGCACCATTCCGTCGAGGATACGGGCATCGTCATCGGCCAGGCCATCCTCAAGGCGCTCGGCGATTTTGCCGGCATCACGCGCTTCGGCCACGCCTATATCCCGATGGACGAGACGCTGAGCCGTGCCAGCCTCGACCTCTGCAAGCGCCCCTACCTGATCTGGAAGGTCAATTTCGTCCGCGACAAAGTGGGCGACATGGACACAGAACTGTTCAAGGAATTCTTCCACGCGCTCTCAGGCAATGGCGGCATGTGCCTCCATGTCGAGAACCTGTACGGCGAGAACAGCCATCACATTATCGAAAGCTGTTACAAAGCGACCGCCCGCGCATTGCGGACGGCCATTGCAGTGGATGCCAAGCTTGACGGCAAGCCGGCCTCGACAAAGGGCAGCCTCTAGGCGGCTGCCCGCGCCATTTCGACAAGGTTCGCCGGGTACGGCCGCTCATAGGCGGTAATGCCGAACTGCGCGCGCACGTCTTCCAGCGTGCCCGTCCACACGGATTCCCAGTCGATCGTGATCATCGGCGGCGTATGACGCCCGTGCACCCACGCACTCGTGATCGTGTCCATCAGCACCGGATAGCCCATCGACAGGCCCTGCGCCGCAATCGTGGCCGTGACGGCCAGGAATTGCGCCGAATAATTGTGCCCGAACTGCGACATCTGGAAGGCCGAGATCGCCACCTCATGCAGTGCCGTCGTCTCATAGCCGCCGACAAGATGCCAGAGGTCATGCGCCTGCAGCATGCGCGTGTTCAGGTAATCCAGCGGGGAGGGCAGTTTTGACAGGCCAATCGCATCCCGGTCGAGCACTTCAAGGTCGAATGAATTGTCCACGATCACGTGATAGAACAGCCGTCCCACCGAATTCTCAGGGCAGGCGCCCAGTTCCTCAAGATCGAGGCGCCGTGGCAGGGGCCATTTGGACACCTCTTCGACACCCTCATAGGTGAAAGACATCCGCACGACCCGGTCAAGGAATTCGGCCGTATGCTCGCCGCCGAGATCCGCCGTGCGCTGCGTCACAGACAAGGCGTCCAGCTTGCCAGCCACACCGTCGTCCACGATGCCCCAATACGTATCCCACAGGCCAGCCGGCGCGCTCATCGGCGGCTCGTCCAGTGTCGGGATCGGCGCCGCCCCCACAGGTTCACCAATCCAGCCTTCTGCGAGGGCATCATAAATCTCGCCAACGCGGTCAGGCGCGAGGAAAGCGACATGCGCGAGGCGCGCCGCCAGCGTCATGCGCAGCGCTTCGCTCGCCTCGCCGTTTGACGCCTTGGCCTCGGCCGCAAGACCCCTCACTTCGCCTGCCTCTGGCAACGTATTCAGTTCGCGCTCGAACAGTTTCCTGTGGGCGTCTGGCATTTGCGTCTCCTCCGGTAACTCTATTGGAATAGAGTTACCATCCGCTCGCAAGGAAATTCAAGTGAATCTTCTCTTCCGCATTACGTGTCGTGGCGGTAAGAGCGGCCACATGAACCTCGTCGCCCTCATCGATTACGGCTCCGGCAACGTCCATTCAGCCGCCGGCGCGCTGAAGGAAGCCGCCCGCCGCGCCGACCTTGCTATCGAGGTCACGACAACCGCCGACCCTGAAACCATTGCCAAAGCCGTCCGCATCATCCTGCCCGGCGTCGGCCATTACGCCGACTGCGCGGAAAACCTCCACGCGCGTCCCGGTCTCGTCGAGGCCCTGGAATCCGCCGTTCTGAAGCACAAAAAGCCCTTCCTCGGCATCTGCGTTGGTATGCAGCTACTCGCCGATTTCGGCCTGGAAGATGGCGAAACGCGCGGCCTCGGCTGGATTCATGGCGTGGTCGACCGCATAGAGCCCGGCCCCGGCCATGCGATCCCGCATGTCGGCTGGAACGCGCTTCACATGCCCAACAGCCATCCCCTGCTCGAAGGTCTCGGCCCCGAGCCCCACGCCTATTTCACCCATTCCTACAAGATCAGCCCGGAAGACCCCGCCCATGTCGCCGCCACGACAGACTATGGCGTACCTTTCACCAGCGCTGTCGCGCGCGACAATATTTTCGGCACCCAGTTCCACCCCGAAATGAGCCAGCGCGTCGGCCTACAGCTGCTTGCCAACTTCCTCACCTGGAAACCCTGAATGACCTTCACCCTCTACCCCGCCATCGACCTCAAGGACGGCCAGTGCGTGCGCCTCCTGCGCGGCGAGATGGATGCTGCCACCGTCTTCAATGACAGCCCGGCCGACCAGGCCGCTGCCTTTGATTCCGCCGGCTTCACCCATCTCCACGTGGTTGACCTCAATGGCGCCTTCGCCGGTACATCGGCCAATGGCGACGCGGTCAAAGCCATCCTCAAGGCCACGAATGCACCGGTCCAGCTCGGCGGCGGCATCCGCACCCGTGCCCAGATCGACGCCTGGATCGAGGCCGGTGTCTCCCGCGTCATCCTTGGCACCGCCGCCCTGCGCGACCCGGACCTCGTCAAGGCCGCGGCCCATGACCTGCCCGGCCGCATCATTGTCGGCATCGACGCCAAGAACGGCATGGTCGCCGTCGAAGGCTGGGCCGAGACCAGCGACATGTCCGCCATTGAGCTTGCCAAGGCCTTCGAAGGCTGCGGCGTCACCGCCATCATCGCGACAGACATCGGCCGCGACGGCCTGAAGACCGGCGTCAATGTCGACTTCACCTCCGCCCTCGCCAATGCCGTCTCGATCCCGATCATCGCCTCGGGCGGCGTGCGCGATGTCGCCGACATCACGGCCCTGCGCGCGGCGCCCGGCACGCCTGTCTCCGGCACCATCCTCGGCCGCGCCCTCTATGACGGCGACATCATCCCCTCGGAAGCCCTCAAAGCGGCGCAATAGCCCCGCCGCAAAGCGCCTCACAAAAGCGTGACGCCTTTTCCCGGCCTTTTATATTGTACACAATTTAATTGCTCCCTATATACCTCTTGCCAACACAGGAGATACATCATGGCCCTTTATTCCACATCCGCCCGCGCTGAAGGCGGCCGCAACGGTCACAGCGAAACCACAGACGGCGCCTTCAAGGTCGACCTCGCCCTCCCGAAAGAGCTCGGCGGCAACGGCCAGGGCAACAATCCCGAACAGCTCTTCGCGGCTGGTTATGCCGCCTGCTTCGACAGCGCCATCAATCACGTTGCCCGCCAGCAGAAGATCGCCCTGGAAAGCAGCGCGGTAAACGTCTCCGTCTCGCTCAACCCGGCCGAGACCGGCTTCGCCCTCGGTGTCGCCATCGAGGTCGAGATCACTGGCCTCGACCAGGCCGCAGCCAATGACCTGGTTGCACAGGCCCATGCCGTGTGCCCATATTCGAACGCCGTCAAAGGCAATATCGACATCAAACCCGTCGTGAAGGTGAAATGACCCCAGAGCCGGATGCCCCCGAAGCCACGCCCAAGCCGTTCGATCCGCTCGCGCTCGATCACCAGCTTTGCTTTGCGCTCTATGCGGCGGCCAACCGGGTCATCCGGCTCTATCGCGACCAGCTCGAGCCCCTCGGGCTCACCTATCCGCAATACCTGACACTGCTCGTCCTCTGGGAGCGCGATGACCGCCTCGTCGGCGAGATCGGCGAGGCGCTCAGCCTCGATTCCGGCACGCTTACCCCGCTGCTCAAGCGCCTCGAAACCGCAGGCCACATCGTCCGCACGCGCGACGCCGCCGACGAACGCCGCGTCCGCATCACGCTGACCAAGCAGGGCCGTTCCTTACGCGCCAAGGCCGTCAAGATTCCCGAAAACATCGCCTGCGAAATGGGCCTGCCGCTGGAAACCCTCGTCCAGCTCAAGCAGACGCTGACCACCCTCGCCGCCGATTAATCATCTTCGATAAAAAGGCTGCCGCTCAGGCGTTTGAGACAACCCGAAAGGTCTCGCGCTCGGCCTTGCCCGCCCGGTTCTTGCCAGCCGCCTTTGAGGCATACAGCGCCCGGTCGGCGCGGCTCAGCAGCGTCGACAGGTTTTCTTCCGGCTGCGCGACACACCAGCCAAGGCTGATCGTCACGTCCCGTCCCGCCGGGCGGCGCACGGCCACTTCCCGCACCAGCGCCTCAAGCCAGAAGCGCGCGAGCCCTTCAGTGGCAAACTGGCCCGCCATCGCAAACTCTTCGCCGCCAAGGCGCGCCATCACGACATCCGCCGGCGCAATCTCGGTCAGGATGGCCGACACGCCCTGCAACACCTTGTCGCCCGCATCATGGCCATGGACATCATTGATCCGCTTGAAATCGTCGATATCGGCGATGGCGCAGGCAAACACATTGCGGTTCGGCGCCATCCGATTCTGCAGCGCTTCTGCCTTGGCAAAGAAGGCGCGGCGGTTGTTCAGGCCCGTCAGCTCGTCATGGTGCGCGAGAAACGCGTTCTCGTCCGACAGGATGCGCACTTTCATGTGCGCCCGCTGGCTGCCGAAGCTGATCAAAGGGGCAATCAACAGCGGCAGGACGATCGCCGCCGCATAAACATGCTCCAGTGACAGCACCGGATCGATATAGGTCCACGTCCAGATCAGGCTGAAAGACAGCACCGTCGCCGCAATAGTCGCTATTACGACGGCCCGCACCGCTTTCCATTCGTGTTCCGACAGTTTCAAGGCCAACTCCTCATCTCCATTTAATATGGCGGATGAGGTTTAATACGTGTCGCACATGACCCGTAAAATTTGACCAATCCCGTTCAGCAAGGGGCGCGGTATAGGCGTCCCCGCCGAGACAATTTGGCTATTGTAGAGCAGGCTCATCCTGAGCGAAGTCGAAGGACGGGCCGCGTGCGTCTACACCGCGCTCGACAGGGGCCGCTTCAGACGCTGCCGCGTGCGCAGCGCATGTGCCAGCTCCGTCTCCGGGCCGGTCGCCGGCGCCACATCCGCTACCAGCCGCGACAGCTTCGCCGCCCGCCGGCTCAACGCTTCCGCGCCATCCTTCCGGATCGCCTCGGATGTCCTGATTTCCAGTGTCCTGAGATCCATACCGTCTTCCTCCTTATTCCATCCCGCGCAGTCATCCGCCGCGCTTGAAGGCAGTATAGCGCAAACGGGTCGGGCCGTGGATGAAAGGTCGGTTAGGGAACGTCACGCCCTATTATTCGGCGGAGGCAGAGGTGTGCCCTAGCAGTTCAAGTTAGACATAGCTGTGGACAGCTACTTGTTGCGTCTACCGAGCCTTGAGGTTCGAAAGCTCACCCGTCCTACACTTGCTATGGTAAGCGGAACTCGTATTGATGACGAGGACATGGCGATAGAATACAACGATATAGAAAGCTAGCGGATGCGCACGACACGTAATTTGTTTCGCTTTTTGATGGTGGCGGTAGTTGCGGGACTATCAGCGGGCGCACGGATCTATTTACCCGCCTCAGGATGGCCCACATTCACAGCAATAACGGTGATCGCAGCTATTGCCATCATCCATGCTTGTGAAGATCCCCTCGTTGAGCTCGTAGAAGCGCACTTGATGCGGCGTAATATCGCGAAGCGCCAGATTAAGCCATTTGGTATTCGGTCAAAGCGGTTTTCATCGTTAAACAAGTCGCTAGATATTCTAGCCCTTACCGCTCTGAATTATGACAGCATATATAGAATAGACTCCATAGAGCCAGACGAAGAATATGTTGCGACTGAAAGTGATAAATTTGCAGGAGGATCAGGGGCCAATACCGCCTATATTCTGTCTCGATTTGGTCATACGGTAGCACTGTCCGGCGTGGTCGGTTCGGCTGACATTGGTGCACGGATGTTACGCGAGCTAGATGAAGTTGGCATCGACACAAGCGGCATCAGGCAAATTGAGGCTCAGTCTGGTCAAACCGCAATCCTCACGGACAAGAGGGGCCAGCGTGTTATCGCGGTTCTCCCTGGCGCCAATCTTCATATAGTGAAGATATTCGAGGATGGGTGGGATGTTAAATTGAAAGAGAAATTAGCATCCACACGAATTCTGCATGTCTCTTCGTTTGCCCAGCATTCAAAAATATTGGCGCCAATGCAAAAACTGATTGGAGAAATGCCCTCAAGCTCAGCACTGTCCTTTGTTCCAGGTGGTATACAAAGCTCTTATGGTTTGAATGACCCTTACAACGCGCTGCTTTGTTCTCGCGCCGATTGTCTCTTCTTCTACGAAAAGCAATTCACGCAAATGCTTACCGAAACATCTGATTTAGAATTTCCTTCATCCGCATCTCTAGAGAAAAAAGTAGCTTTATTTCTCAAATGGCGGGTCAAGCGTGGTTACAAGCATCCAGTACTCATCTGTATAAAGAATGAAATTAAAACAGGCCTTAGCCGGAAAATTTCCGACTACCTTACTGTCTTTATCGGGGATGATGAGTACGTCACGGACGTTTGCAGAACTAGAGATTTGCCTGCTATCAGCTCTCATGATGTTTATGACGCAACAGGAGCGGGAGATGCCGCTGCCGCAGGAGTGCTGTCGATACTACTCTCGAAGCCTGACGCCTCCCTCAGTGAGATAATTACTAAAGCTTTCGACGTTTCTATCGCGGTCGGAGGACGTTTAGGCCCTCGCTCGGGCATCGAAAAATACATTGGAAAAAAAAGTATTAGCTCCGGTGAATTTTCGACTACCTGATCTAGAGACATATCGCAATTTCGAATTCAATAACCTAATTTCGATAACTTGGACTCATCAAACCGAGATCTCTGTGCTGGAGATGTTGCTGTCGATATTAGGTCAGCGGTTCCACAACAACCGCTAATGAAATCCCCCATTTGCGTCCCGATTCCACCAAGTCCACCTCCCAAATCGACTGACGCGAACGCCTTAAAACATAGCGTCCTTCAAAAGTCCGTACCCGCAATAGACTATCCCGCAGCACCCGATGATCGCGAACGGCGAGGCCCAGAGGCGCCATGCGCGCTGGCTCATTGGCCAGAGGCCGCGAATGTAAAAGACCGCGATGGCCACGCCGAAGGCAATCCACCAGCCGGGCGGCTCCAGCGTCCGCCACAGGATAAAGGCCTGGAGCAGCATAAACGCCCCCCAGAGAAAGGATGGCCGCCTTGGCCAGACCTGCGGCTTGGGCGCCACCTTGCCAAGATAATTGTCGCGCAGGCCGTCCGTCATCGTCGGTCCGTTCAGCACGGCGCCGTTCTGGCCAAATTCAGGGGAAGGCGGGCTTTCCATGTGAAGCAGAAAAGCATGACGCCGAAAGGTTGTGAAGCCTTATTCGCCTCAACGCCCTACCAACGCAACAACCGCTCATAAAACCCGCCCCATGTGCGCCCCGGTTCCAAGAGGTGCACTTCCAGAATCCAGTGGCGCGGGCGGCCGAAGGGGTCGGGGTCTGACAGGCGCGTGCGGTTGTTCGGGCTGATCCGCTGCTGGTCCTTGTCGCCCGGCCACACGGCATGCGGAAACTCCGCCACCACATGGCCCGCAATCGCCCCGCCGAACACATAGCCGTGCGCCTCGGCCAACCGGCACGCCAGCGCATAGAGCGCCGCGCCCGTCATGTCCGGCCTTGCCTCGGCGCGCACCGCCTCGAACACGGTCTCCAGCGCGCCGACAAGTGCGTGCTTCGCCGCGCTCTTTCCCACCGCATAAGTGCGTCCGACATCCGCCTCCCATTCGGCAAACACCGGCCCGAGATCGACATAGACCGTATCCTCAGGCGCGATCACGCGCAGCGGCGGCGTGTCGTGGAACGTGGTCACCGTATTGGCCCCCGCCCGCACATTGCACTGGTGCCAGTGGCGTTCGATTCCGAACTTGGCGAGGGCCAGCGCGGCAATGTCGCCGTCCACCTCGGCCTCGCTGCGCCCCGGCGCGATGATGCCCGCCGCCTCGATCGCGTCGAAAAGGGTCAGCGCCTTGTCTTCGGCCTCTATCAGCGCGGCCAGGCGCGCGTCGTCTGTCAGGGATTCCATCGGCCAAACGTATCAACCCGCCTTTATATGTCAAACCGGGCCGCGACTGGGCCGGGAGTGGACTCCGAATGGGCAGGGAGTGGTCAGGGAATGGACTCCGAAGGGACTCGCAAGTCCCCGCGACGCCACGCGGAACGCCCCCATCGCGCGGCCCCCTTCCCTCCCTTGCCCTTCCCCGCTACACGGCTCTCATGCTCAAGACCCGCATCATCCCCTGCCTCGACGTGAAAGACGGCCGCACCGTGAAAGGCGTCAATTTCGTCGACCTGCGCGACGCCGGAGACCCCGTCGCCCTCGCCCGTGCCTATGACGAACAGGGCGCAGACGAGCTGTGTTTCCTGGACATTACGGCCAGCCATGAAGGCCGCGGCACGATGCTGGATATCGTAACGCGCACGGCAGAAGCCTGCTTCATGCCGCTCACCGTCGGCGGCGGCGTGCGCAGCGTCGAAGACCTTGTCGCTCTGCTGAAAGCCGGCGCCGACAAGGTCGCCATCAACTCTGCCGCCGTGGCCGATCCCGGCCTCATCAGCCGCTGCGCCGCCAAGGCCGGGCGCCAGTGCGTCGTCGTCGCCATCGACGCGCGAAAGACCGGAAATCATTGGGAAATTTTCACCAAAGGCGGGCGTGAACCCACTGGAATCAACGCAGTGGAATTCGCCATCGAGGCCGAAAAACGCGGCGCCGGCGAAATCCTCCTCACCAGCATGGACAAGGACGGCACCAAGTCCGGCTATGACATTCCGCTGCTCAAGGCCGTCTCCTCGGCCGTGAACATCCCCGTTATCGCCTCAGGCGGTGCAGGCCATGTGGAAGATCTTGGCCCCGCCATTCTCGAAGGCGGCGCCAGCGCCGTCCTCGCCGCCTCGATCTTCCACTTCGGTGAAGCCACGATCGCCGACGCCCGCAAGGCCCTCGCCACCGCCGGCGCCCCCGTCCGGCCCCTTTAGGAGCGCTGCCATGACCACACCTCTCGGCCCCCTCGCCCGCCTCGCCGCCGCGCTGGAACACCTCTCCGGCACCATCGACGCCCGCGCCCTCGAAGGCGATGCCGGCACCAGCTGGACCGCCCGCCTCCTCGCCAAAGGGCCGGACGCCGTCGCTGCCAAGATCGCCGAAGAAGGCGCAGAGCTGGCTGAAGCCGTCATCCGCGAGAGTGATGACAATGTCGCCTCAGAGGCCGCCGACGTGATCTACCACCTCATGGTGGGCCTGCGCTCACGCGGCGTTCCGCTCGATGCCGTCGCCGCCAAACTCGAAGCGCGCCAGGGAACATCCGGAATCGCCGAGAAGGCCTCGCGCAAGCCGGAGTGAACCCTCACCTCCCGTCGCTGCGCGACGGGCCCCTCCTCTCCCAAAGGGCGTGGGAGGTGAGGGCCCTTTTCCTGTAATCTCGAAGTTTCGGGCACTATCCGTGTACTTTTCGGGCTTTTTCCGGGCATCGGCCGTGTCGGAAAGCGCCGCCCATTCCAGTGGGAAAAGCCGCGCCTCACATGTCCTTCACGGGCTTCAGGCGCCGCTTGGTCTGATGCTCGTCGGCCTTGTCGCCGGTCACTTTCTGACCCTTCATGTAGTGGCGCTGCCAGCGCTCCTTCATGGCTTTTTCCTCGCCCGTCGCGAGGCGCGTATTGAAGTCAGACCGGCTGGCGACCCAGGCATCATATTCCTTCACCAGCTCCGGATTCGTCTTCATGGATTTACGTTCCGGCTCGATCTCCTCGAGCTTGCGATGCTCCATCAGCGTCACGAAACAGAAGGGCTCGCCCTTGCGGAAGATCACTTCGCCGGGCCGCGTCATCGCCCAGTTCATCGTGAACGGGAAGGGCAGCCAGTCGGTCTCCACAAGGCCCGTCAGCGGCGCAATGCCGTCCTTTGGCCAGTTCGGGGCGCCCGTCGCCCATACGCCCCACCCGGGCGGCGTGCGGAACAGGTGGCCGGTGTGAAACGTCACGATGCCGCGCATGAAATGGCTGTCGGCAAAGCTCGCAATCGCCGCCGGGTCACCCGTTGTGAGGAAATTGATATCCTCTTTCTTCGGCCCGCCATTCCACTGGATCTTGATGTCCATCGGGCAGAGGATTTCCCACCCCGTGGAGTTCGCCATGGTCAGCGGCAGGCAGCGATAGGGGTGGCGGTCGGGAAACGCATCCATCCATTGCCGCTGGCTGCGGCCCGGCACGATTTCCGGGGCCACATCGTGAATTTTATAGCATTCGAGACGCATGGGATAAGTTTCTCCGAAAGGCTTGACGCTAAAGGAAAGTCTTGGCCCAAAGTGCGGGATGACCGCAAGCCCTGAAGACCTGTTCGCCTTCCTCGATGATCACGCCATTGCGCACGAGACGCACTGGCATGAGGCCGTGTTTACGGTGGATGAAGGCGCTGACCTCAAGGCTGCCATGCCGGGCGTGCACACAAAGAACCTCTTCCTGAAGGACAAGGACGGCACCTTCATCCTCATCTCGGCTGAGGCCCACACGCAGATCCGCCTCAACCAGCTCCACCGCCATATCGCCACCAAACGCCTGTCTTTCGGCTCGCCTGAAGCACTGCTCGAGCTGCTGGGCGTCACGCCGGGTTCGGTCACGGCGTTTGCGCTGATCAATGATCCCGCTTGCAGGGTGCGCTTCATCGCGGACGCGGCCTTGTTCGCGGCCGATCCCGTAAACTTCCACCCGCTGATCAACACAGGCACCACCGCCATTTCGCGCGCGGATTTCAAGCGCTTCGTCGCCGCCATAGGCCGCCAACTTGAAGTCATCGACTTCGCCGCCCTCGCCGAATGAAAAAGGGGCTGCCCGTGCACAGGCAGCCCCTTCCCCCGCCGTATAGCCCCCGTACAGCCTACTCGAACGTATAATTCATCCGAATACCCAAAACCCGCGGCGCCCCGACATAGGTATAGAATGTGCGCTCATAAACCGGCCCGCCAGCGTCATCGCTCAGCACCTGGTTGTAGAGCGGCGTGCCGCGAACGCCCGTCTCGTAATACTCGTCGAACAGGTTGTTCACGAACAGTGAGGCCTGCCATTTGCCCGTGTCATAGACGAGCGATGCATTGGCAACCCCGAACGAATCCAGCGTAATGCCGTCGCCCAGATTGCCCGTACGCGTCAACACATCGCTCTGCCAAGCATAGCCGAAATTGGCGACCAATTCGCCATCGAGCCCGGTATTCGGGATCGTATAGCTGCCGAAGAAGGAAAACTGGTCTTCCGGCGAGCCCGGCAGACGGTCGCCATCGCGGCCGTCGAGCAGGACGGTGCCAAACCCTGGCGTCGAAATCGTGCCCACAAGTCCCGGTGCCGGTGCGGTGAGCGATGCTTCGGTATGGCTGTAGCTGCCGCGAACGGTCAGGTCATCGCTGATAATCCAGTTACCGTTGACTTCGAAACCTTTCGACTCGGCGCCATCGGCGTTCACCGTGATCGGGATGGAGGCGTTGATCGTTGCCGAGCTCAGCTGGGGATCGGTCCATTCAATATAATAGATTGCGCCGTTCAGTGTCACACGGCCATTGGCGAATTCGGACTTGAAGCCGAGTTCATAGTTCTTGGTCGTATCTGGGCCAAATTGCGATTCATCCCGTGTTGAAATATCGCCCGCATTCGGCCCGAATTGCTGGCCCGGCAACAGCGCACAGGCGCCCTGCTGGTTATCCGCCGGATCATAGTCCGGACACAATCCAATGCCGTTCGAGTTACCAATGCGATAGCCCTCGGAAACGGTGAAATAAGCGAGGAGATCATCGGTAAAGTCGTACGATGTATTGAACTTGAACAGCGAACCATTGTCCGCCTGGGATGTCCGCTCTGTGCCGTTCGGGCTTCCGGCCGCGAAGTCAGACTTCAGGCTGTTTTCCATGGATCCGATACCGACAGTCGGTGTGTAGTCGGGGAAGCTGTCGAATAACGGGAAGTCTACGTCGCTGAAGGATTCCAGGTCGTACTTGTAATAGCGGCCACCGACTGTGACGCTCCACTTGTCCGTGATGTCATAGCCGATCTCGCCGTAGATCGCCGATTCCTTCAGCTGGGAATAGAATTGCGAATAATATTCGAGGTCATCGGGCCGGTCGAAGCCGACATAGTCGGCATAGCCGGGCGTATATTCCTGGGAATAGGAGATGACGTCGGAGTCATTGTAGAAGGCACCAACAATCCAGTTGAGCCGGCTTTCAGTTGTGGAAACAAGCCGGACTTCCTGGTTGAAAGTGTTCTCGCGGCTTTTCTCATGCGTATACGCCGTGAAGGTCGGGAACAGCTCATAGCTGTACTCGAGAGAGATCAGGAGGTCGGTCTGGTCGCGCTGACCGTCGTCATCATAGCGCGAGTAGCCGGTGGCCGAGGTCAGTTCGGCAAAGCCGAGATCAGCCGTCACTTCCAGCGCCAGCAGCTGGTTCGTGATTTCGTTTGGCTCTTCGACGCGCATGCCGGATTCATATTTGCCGGCAGGCACGGTTGAGCGGGCGCTCGAAATCTGGCGGCCTTCGATGTCGGATTTCTGGTAATAATAGGTCAGTGTGCCATCAAGCCAAGAGACCGGTTCCCAACGCGCGGCCACACGGCCCGACAGGACCTGCTCGCCGTCGGCATCCTTCACGCGCTTGAGGTTTGACCCCACATCGACCGGATCGCTGAAATCGGGGTCTGGCTCAGACACGCCAATCTCGCGCACCACGAACGGGTAGTCCGTAAAGCCGCTATTATCCTCGTAATCAACCGAAGCGCGCAGAGCGAAATTCGGCGCAATGACCTTGTTCACCGTGAAGCCGGTGTCGTAGCTGAGGTTTTCAGCCTCGAAGTTCTGCGACAGCTCACCCCGCACGTTCAACATGTCGCCATCGAATTTCGGTTTGGCGGGGATATAGCGGATAGCGCCGCCCAATGTGCCTGCGCCATAAAGCGTGCCTTGTGGCCCCAGCAGGACTTCGACCCGCTCCAGGTCATTCAGCTTCAGATCCACAAACAGCGGCACTTCGCCGATATAGGTCGCAACCGTACCGCCGCCGTCATTATTGCCGTCGCCGGACCCGAGCCCGTCAGCATTCAGGCCGCGCACGATGATCGGGTTGCCCTGACGGCCACCACGATCAACGACGTTGATGCCCGGAACATAGGCAAGCACATCGGCCAGCTCGTCAAAGCCCTGTTCCTCGATTTGCGCGCCTCCAACGGCTGCAATGTTCAGCGGCACGTCCTGCACGCTTTCGGCGCGGCGCGTTGCTGTAACGGTAATTGTCTGGGCGCGAAGCTCAGTGTCTTCTGCAGCATCCTGTGCGTTTGCAGCCAATGCAGCGCTCGCTACGAGCACAAATGCACTTGCTGTTTTCAACAGAGTCGTTCTCATGGTGTTTCCCTCATCCTGTCTGGGTCCCGCCTCACATAGAGAACTGTTCGCACCCTGCGGCCCATAGGCAAGCGGCCTGTCAGGAGGGCTTCTCTTTTGTCGGAACGCGCGTCAAAATGGGCAAAGCGGGCAGTTTCTGCCTCAAAACAGGACACACCTGCTAAAGATGTTCGCATGATGACTTTCGGCAACACACAGCTCCAGGAAGCTGCGGAGCGACTTGGCGCCAGGGATTACAAGACCGCTCATGCGATCTGCATGGATGTGCTGCGCACGGACCCGGCCTCATCGCAGGCCTATTACCTGCTCGGCATCCTCACCGCAGACCATGCCAATCACGCCAAGGCCATCGAACTGTTCGAGCGCGCGCTCCAGTTCAACCCGGATCACGCCGCTGCCCTCGCCCAGATGGCGCGCAGCCACATTGCCCGCCTGAACCGCGCACCTGCCCTGAAGGCCGCACGCGCTTCAGCCGCTCTCCAGCCAAAGGATGCCTTCACGCTGGACACGCTCGGCGTCGTGTTCAGCCGCGCGGGCCTGCATGCCGACGCCGTGCCCTTCTATGCCGCCGCGACCAAGGTCGCCCCCGGCATCGCGGACTATCACTACAATCACGGCGCCGCGCTGCAATTTCTCGGCGACATGGACGGCGCACGCGCCGCCTTCGAACGCTGCCTCGCCATCGACCCGCTGGAAACGCGCGCGCTTTCATCCATCGTCCAGATTACGCGTCAGACGAAAGATCATAACCGCCTCGCCGATCTCGAAGCGGCCTTCAGTGCCACAAAAGACGACGCCGACCATGCCCTGCGCACCGGACACGCGCTGGCCAAAGCGCATGAGGATATCGGCAACCCGGCTGAGGCACTCGACTGGCTCGCCCGCGCCAAGGCAAAGAAGCGTCAGGTCATCCAGCATGACCCGGCCTTTGACACGGCACTCTTCGACACCGCGCAATCGACCATCGGCGCGCTCGCCAGCAAACCGGGATACGAAGATGCCGCCCCGCTCTTCATCGTCGGCATGCCGCGCACCGGCACGACGCTGGTCGAGCGTATCCTCTCCAGTCACAGCGCGATCACATCGGCCGGCGAGCTCACGGATTTTGGCCTTTGCCTGAAGCGCCAGTCCGGTACACGCTCAAACTATGTGCTTGATCCCGAAACACTGGCGGCTGCAGAAAACCTCGACCTCGCTGCGCTCGGCAAGGCCTATATGGACAGCGTGCGGACCACGCAGAGCGTCTCCGGACGCTTCATCGACAAGATGCCCCTCAACGCCTTCTACAGCGCCGTCATTCTCGCCGCCCTGCCTATTGCGCGCGTCATCTGCCTGCGCCGGCACCCCGCCGACACGGTGCTCAGTAACTATCGCCAGATGTTCGCGACCAGCTTCTCCTATTACAATTACGCGTTCAGCCTTGAAGACACGGCGCGTTACTATGTCGGCTTCGACAGGATGATGAAGACGTTTGCCTGCGCCCTGCCGGCAGACCGCTTCTGCGAAGTCCACTACGAACATGTCGTCGCCGATATCGAGACCGAAACCCGCCGCCTGCTGGATTTCTGCGGCCTGCCCTTTGAGGCCGCATGCCTCGCCTTTCACGAAAACGCGGCGCCTGTGGCCACCGCAAGTTCCGCCCAGGTGCGCCAGCCGCTCTATACCGGCTCGCTCGCCCGCTGGAAGCGATATGAGCCGGGCCTCGCCGGCGCACTCGACATTCTCGTTGAGGCTGGCTGCATGACCTCGGGTGAACGCACACTCTAATGGGCACGCCAGCTATGGCGCTCGCGCCATTTGCCGCTAGTCTTGATCCACAAACAAGAAACCCCGGGGGAAACCATGAAACATCGTCGTCTCGGCAAAAGCGGCATCTACGTCTCCGACATCTGCATGGGCACCATGACCTTTGGCTCGCAGACGGACGAGAAGGAAGCCTTCCGCATTCTCGATGAATGCTATGATGCGGGCATCAATTTCTACGATGCCGCCGAAAACTATCCCGTTCCGCCCGATCCCAAATGGGCCGGACGTACCGAAGAAATCGTCGGTCGCTGGATGAAGACCAAGGACCGCGACAGTCTGATCATTGCCACCAAAGTCTCCGGACCCTCGCATGGCTGGATCAAGTCGTCCCAACGCGCAGGCATGACCGCCATGGACCGGCACAATATCACCCGCGCGGTGGAAGCCAGCCTTGCCCGCCTCGATACGGATTATATCGACCTCTACCAGACCCACTGGCCCGACCACGGCACAGACTTCGACGAGACGATGGAAACTCTGGACGAGCTGATCCGCGACGGTCTCGTGCGGATCATTGGCAGCAGCAATGAAAATGCCTGGGGCACGATGAAAAGCATCGCGACCTCCGAGCGCCTCGGCACGGCGCGCTACCAGACGATCCAGAACAATTTCAGCCTCAACAATCGCCGCTTCGAGGATGAACTCGCAAATATCTGCCGCAAGGAAGGGATCAGCCTGATCCCCTATTCCCCCATCGCGGGGGGCGTACTCTCCGGCAAGTATAATGGCGGCGCCACGCCCGAAGGCGCGCGTTTCTCCAACTATATCAACAAGGGCGGCCGCCACACGCTCATGGCGCAGCGCTTCGTCAACGAAAAGTCGCTGGCAGCGACAGAGCGCTACATGGCCATCGCCGAAGAGGCCGGCATGTCACCCGTCACGCTGGCAACGGCCTGGTCGAAACAGCACGACTTCGTCGCCTCCACCATTGTCGGCGTCAGCACCCTGGAGCAGGTCGCCCCCATCCTCGCCGCCGCCGACATGGTCCTCTCCGACGATGTCATGAAGGCCTGCGATCAGGTCTCGAAAGATATCCTTTACCCGATGGGCTGAGGCATAAAAAGAAACTCCCGGCCGCTTCTTGTGGCGACCGGGAGCTCGTCTTCTTGCCCACCAAAACTTTTATCAGTCGCTGCTCGGCGCCCCATTGGCCAGCACTTCGCGTCGGCCGGCATGGTTGGGCGCGGAAACAATGCCCTCTTCTTCCAGCCGGTCGATCAGGCCCGCGGCCTTGTTATAGCCAACCTTGAGCCTGCGCTGCAGATAGGAGGTCGAGGCGCGCTTGTCGCGAACGACAATGGCGATCGATTGCGCGAACAGGTCTTCGTCATCATCGCCCGTCGACGTGCCCAGCATGGCGTCCATCACGGCTGACCCCGTCGAGCCGTCTTCCGGCGCCTCAAGAATGTCCATCACATAGTCCGGCTCGCCCTGCTCTTTCAGCCAGTCGACCACGGCGCCCACTTCCTCATCCGAAACGAACGGACCATGAAGGCGCTGCGATTTCTTGCCCGGCGCCTGGTACAGAAGGTCGCCCATGCCAAGCAACTGCTCCGCACCCTGCTCATTGAGGATGGTGCGCGAGTCGATCTTCGTCGTCACCATGTAGGAAATCCGTGTCGGGAAGTTTGCCTTGATCGTGCCCGTAATAACGTCCACGGACGGACGCTGCGTGGCCGTGATCAGGTGGATACCTGCTGCCCGCGCCATCTGCGCAAGGCGCTGCACGCAGCCTTCAATTTCCTTGCCCGCCACCATCATCAGGTCCGCCATCTCGTCAATCACGACGACAATGTTCGGGATGTGGTCAACCGGAAGCACTTCAGTCTCGTGGATCGGCTTGCCGCGATCATCATAGCCGGTCTGGACCTTGCGGACCATTTCCTCGCCCGAGGCACGGTATTTCGCTGCCTTGTCGTTGAAGCCGCCGAGGTTACGCACGCCGGCTTTCGACATCAACTCGTAACGGCCTTCCATTTCGCGCACGGTCCACTGCAGCGCGTTCACGGCCTTCTTCGGGTCGGTCACGACCGGCGCCAACAGGTGCGGGATGCCTTCATAGATCGAGAGTTCGAGCATCTTCGGGTCGATCATGATGAAGCGGCACTGTTCCGGCGTATGGCGGTAGAGCAGCGACAGGATCATCGCGTTGACGCCAACCGACTTGCCCGATCCCGTCGTACCGGCGATCAGCAGGTGAGGCATCTTCGCAAGGTCAACAACCGTCGGAATGCCGCCAATGTCTTCGCCCAGCGCCATCGGCAGGCTGGCCCGTGTCGCGGTATAGGGATCGGCCTGCAGCAGCGTGCGCAGGTAGACTGTATCGCGGTCATCATTCGGCAGTTCGATACCAATCGCGTTTTTGCCCGGTACAACAGCCACACGCGCAGACACGGCGCTCATCGAACGGGCAATGTCATCAGCCAGTGAAATCACGCGGGAGGATTTCACGCCCGGCGCAGGCTCCATCTCGAACAGGGTGATCACAGGACCCGGGCGCACTTCCTTGATCCGGCCGCGTACGCCGAATTCCTTCAGCACTTCCGATAGGCGCGCCGCCTTGGCGATCAATGCCTCCTCGTCAACCGTATCGCCGCGCTCTTCAGGCATTTGCAGCAGGTCGATGGAGGGCAGGCGCGTTGCCTTGGTGCGGCGCGACGATTTTGTCACTTTCGGTTTTGCGGAAGGCTTGGGCGCCGTCATGCGCGGGGCGCGGATCGGCACGTCCTCGACCTCGTCGAGATCATCCTCGTCGAAATCTTCGTCCTCGATATCCTCGTCGTAGATCTCCTCGAGATCTTCCTCGTCCTCGTCATAATCGACAGGCGTCTTCTTCGGTATGCGAAGGAAGCGGCGCGCTTCGCCGGAGAGTTCATCATCGCCCTTCACGACGCGGGCACGGTCATTGATGTCCTCAGGGCGGCGCTTCGGCTTCAGGAAACGGCCAAGCGAGGCAAGCAGGCCCACCGCGCCGTGTGCCCGGCGGGCAGCGCGCAGGCCGGAAGAGGTCGCAGCCTCCTGTAGCAGATGCGCATCCCTGCGGCGGAAACCGAGAGCAGACAGGGCGGCCCAGATTGCCACAGCGCCGAGAACCAGACCCGCCCATGTGCCAGGCGATGGCAGCAGCAGCGCCTTGAACGGCATCTGCGCATAATAGAAGAGCGCGTCACCCACGATACCGCCAAGCCCCGCGCTCAATGGCCAGGATTGCGGAACAGGCCATCCGGCGAAACAGGCCGCCGACAGGGGTATAAAGGCTGCGCCCAGCAACCAGCGGCGCACGCTCGGCGCACCGATCAGCACAGCCCGCATGGCCCCGCCAATCATCAGCGCCAGACCGGCCGTCCAGCTCGACCAGCCAAAGCCCTGCCGCGCGAAGTCTGCAAAGATCGCGCCCGGCCCGCCAAACAGGTTCTGTACAGCCGCATCGGTCGCGGCATTCCAGCTCGGATCGCTCGGCACATAGGAGCCCACGCTGCCGCACACAAAGACGCCCGCACCGAAGGCCGCAGCACCCGTCAGGATCCGCCATACAGGATCGCTCAGGGTCGGGGCATCGTCGTCTGTATAGGCGTAGTCAGTCATGTGTGGGGGCAACTCCGCGTCTCGAGAAGGAAGTGCCCACTTTGCCGGGTCAGCCTTAACACCGCGCAAACATGGAATGTCGCAATTCTGTAGCTTGGTTAACGATTTGCGGCCGATTTTAGCGTCCCGTTTACGCTCCTCGACGGGCCCCTCCCGAGGTATAAATCACCCCAAAACGGCGCTCTAACACGAATTTAATGCACGTAATCAGGGAACATCAGGCCCTCCGGGTCCGTTGGTTGCGCATAAGAAACGATCAAGGAGACGACCATGAAACGCCTACTCATCATACCCGCCACAGTTGCCCTGTTAACAGGTCTGACGGCCACCGCGCAGGAATCTAACGAAACCGCGGACGCTGTTAAGACTCCCGCCCCTGTCATGGCTGAATCAAATGACCAGGCTTCGCTTGATGGCATGACCATTGAGCAGCTGAACGCAATGCAGCTTGAACGCCTGCAGACCGGCGCGATAACTACCGCCGACAACGAGTCCACATTCCAGGTGGCCGAAGCGGCCACCACATCAGCCGACGCTGATACGTCGCCCATGGACATGAATGTCACGGCAGATACCGAAACTGACATGGCTGCCACGATGTCGACGGAAACCGTGACACCTTACGCCGACACGGAAACGACCGAAATGGGGGGCCCAGACTACAAGTCTGAAGCCGACGCCTCGACACATGCCGATATGCCCGGCACGCTGGCGCAGGTTGCCATGGACGATGCCCGCTTCACGACGCTAGTCTCGCTGGTCAAGCTGGCCGGTCTTGACGACACGCTCACGAATGACGGCCCGTACACGCTTTTCGCACCAACGAACGACGCGTTCGACAAGCTTGATCCGTCCGTGGTTGCCCACCTGACGTCTGAAGAAGGCAAGCCCGAGCTTGTGGCCCTCCTGAAAGGCCATGTTATCGACGGGAAATATAAAGCTGCCGACATTGCCCAGGGCGAAACCGACCTGACGACGCTCGCCAACACCACGCTGGACATCGAACGTTCAGGCGACATGGTTACGGCTGACGACGTTGACGTTGTGGCCACCGACATCAAGGCCTCGAACGGTGTCATCCACGCCATCGACACGGTGATAATGGAACCAGCTGATGTTGACGCAACATCTACTGAAGAGATGAGCACCAGTGCCGACATGTAAGGCCAACAGGCCCAGTCCATAGACTGACGCTCAAACGCAAACATCCCGCAGCACATGCTGCGGGATGTTTTCATTTTGCCAAAGAAAAACCCCGGCGAACGCTTGGTCCGCCGGGGTCGATATTCTCTGGAAGGCCCCCTCAGCCCCGAGAGAATTCCGGATAGGCTTCGAGGCCGATCTCTGCCTTGTCGAGACCCATTTCTTCGGCCTCAAGGCTGCAGCGAACGCCAATGGTGAACTTCAGTGCCAACCAGACGACGGTCGAAGCCAGAACAACAAAGACACCCGTGAGACCAACACCGACAGCCTGGCCAAGATAGCTTGCGCCGTCATTGGTAGCCGCAACGATCAGCGTGCCCCAGATGCCGCACACGAGGTGGACAGGGATGGCGCCGACAACGTCATCGATCTTGAACTTGTCGAGCAGCGGAACCGTCAGCACGGCGAGCACACCGCCCACGCCGCCGATCAGGACAGCCTGGCCCATGGTCGGGGTTAGCGGCTCAGCGGTGATCGACACGAGACCGGCAAGGGCGCCGTTGAACACCATGGTTGCATCGACCTTGCCTTTATAAAGGACAGCCGTTGTGACCATCGCGAACAGCGTGCCACCGACAGCGGCCATGTTCGTGTTGGCGAAGATTTGCGCGACCGAGTTGATGTCGGCCACCGTGCCGGCAGCAAGCTGCGAGGCGCCGTTGAAGCCAAACCAGCCGAACCAAAGGATGAATGTACCAAGGGCAGCGAGCGGAATGTTCGAACCCGGCATCGGGTGGACAACATTGCCGATATATTTGCCGGTACGCGGACCGATGATGATGGCGCCGACAAGTGCTGCCCAGCCACCGACCGAGTGGACCAGTGTCGAACCGGCGAAGTCGGAGAATGACCAGACCGTATCAAGGTAACCACCGCCCCATTCCCAGGACACGACGATCGGATAAATGACTGCGGTCAGAACGGCCGTGAAGATCAGGAAAGGCCAGATCTTGACGCGCTCGGCCACAGTGCCCGAAACGATCGAGGCAGCCGTTGCAACGAACACCATCTGGAAGAACCAGTCGGAAGCTGGCGCGTAGCCTGCTTCGCTCATCACGCTGAGATCACCGCCGGACCATGGTCCTGGCGTCACGCCGAGAAGACCATTCAGGATGGTCGTGCCCGGATAGGCCATGTTGTAGCCGACAACCCAGAACATCAGGCCGGCAACAGCATAAAGAAGGACGTTTTTGGTGGACTGCATGGCAGCGTTCTTCGACCGCACGAGGCCCGCTTCGAGCATGCAGAAGCCGGCCGCCATGAACATGACAATGATGCCGCCAATGAGGAACAGGTAGCTGTTGTCGACATAGGCGCTTGCGCTGCCGTTGACGGTTTCCTCAAGCGCCGCAAGCCGTGTTGCGACATCGTCCTCCTGGGCGTAGGCGAGGACCCCCGCCGTAAGTGCGACCGGCAGCAATGCCGCGCCGCGTATCCATCTTCCAATCGACTGACCCATCAGGCCCCTCCTTCGTCAATGACACTGGAGCTCGGGACCCCCCGCGCTCTCCCAGATGTGATATGATTGGGGCGTTGACTGAAAGTCGCTTGCCGCACGGGGGTCAGGCCGGATTCTGAGCTTGGGTGGTCAATCGCTGTGCAGTGTTGCGGCCAATCGCCCAAAACTAGGTCATCGCTGGACGGCTTGGTTACTCCACCCTAACTAGGGAGCATGACGGAATTAACTGACTCCTCCTCCCTGAAGGTTGAATTGGCCATTATCGGTGCCGGCCCTGTCGGAACATCGCTGGCTATTCTGGCTGCGCGCGCCGGATTCGCCACGCTGCTGGTGGATGCACGCGATCCGGATGCCACGCCGCCGCGGGATACCCGAAATTTTGCCATCGTGCGCGGCAGCTGGCGCCTGCTCGGCGCGGCGGGCGTCCATCATGCTCTGACCGGGAAAACCGAGCCACTGTTGGGACTGGAAGCAACTGATGGCGGCCGTCACTGGTTCGGCGCGCCCTCTGTCCTGTTTGATACAGTGGACCTTCCGGAGGACGCGCAGGGCGAACCGCTCGGCCAGATGGTGCCGGCTGGCGCCCTTCAGGCAGCGCTCGATACGGTTGCGGCGGATGAACCCAACCTCACTTGGTGGCGCAACACCCGCTTTGCCGGTCTCACCACGGGCCCGGCCCATGCGCTCCTCAGCATGGAAGACGGCAGCACTGTCACGGCAGGCCTTGTTGCCGCCTGCGACGGGGTCAACTCCGGCGTTCGCAAGGCGCTCGGCATCACCACCGAGGGACGCGCCTACGGCAAGTCGGTTTTCGCGGCAGATGTTAAGCTTTCCCGCCCGCATGAAGGCCTTGCCCGGCAATTGTTCACGCCCGAAGGCCCCTTCGCTACCCTGCCGCTGCCCGGAAATCGTGCAAATCTAGCCTGGTATATGAAGACCGGCGCGGCCGAAGCCATGGCGAAGCAACCGCCCGAAGCCATCGAGGCCGAATTGAATGCAAGGTTCGCAGACTTTGCCGGGCCGATGACCCTCGATGGCCCGCCGCTGGCCTATCCTCTCCATCTGCAACTGGCGACCAGTCTTGTCGGCCCGCGTGGCGCCCTTCTGGGTGACGCGGCCCACAGGATCAACCCGCTCGCAGGCCAGGGCCTCAATCTCGGCTTCAAGGATGTCGGCGCCCTGATCGATGTGATGACCGAGTCCCGTTCGGTCGGCCTTGATCCGGGTTCAGACACCTCACTTCAACGCTACCAGCAATGGCGCCGCTTCGATGCGGCCACTGCCGCCATGTTCATGGATGTTGTTGACCGCGCGTTCTCGAACGACAATGCGCTCCTGAAACCGTTGCGCGGCCTCGCCCTGACAGCGGCAAGCCGCATTGCTCCCATTCGCCGCGCCATGGCCCGTCAGGCGAGCGCCGACCAGCCATCCCTGCCCAGCCTGATGCGTTAGGCGCCGACGGTCAGCCGCCGTAGCAGGTCCCAGGTATAAAGCCCGCTCGAATGCCCGTCGGAAAAGAAGATGCGCAACGCGTAGCGCCCAACGGGTTCGGCCCGCTCCACCTTGATATCTGCGCGTACGGGTGCCTGAACAGGTTTCGGCCCGGAGCCATGCCCCTGCACTTCGGCTGACGGGCTTTCCTCGCGAAGGCGCACATAATCCACCGCGCCAGACGTGCCGTCATCAAACGCCGCGACGAGTTCTCCGGCACCGCGCCGGAAGGTCAGCCGCACGGGCCAGGCTGTTTGGCTCATGCCGCATCCCCGCCATCAACCTCTGCATTCAGGTCGCGCGCCTCATCCGCCAGCATGATCGGGATGCCGCCGCGGATCGGATAGGCAAGGCCCGCCTTCTTCGAGATCAGTTCTCCGGCGGCGCGGTCATAGCTCAGCGGCTGGCGCGAGACCGGACAGATCAGGATCTCCAGCAGGCGCGGATCAACGCCCGAGGCGCGTTCAGGATGGACCGGTGTCTCGTCGCTCATGGCGCATATCCTATTGCATCGTCCCGCCGGCATCATTGCCGGGGACATCCATCTTCAGCAGCGTGATGAGCGTTTCGGCCCGCGCTTTCAAGGTCGGTGCCTCTATCAGCGCCTGTTTCTCCATCGTCGTGAACGGGCAGCCCGAACAAAGCGCATTCACCAGCGTCTCGATCGGCGCTTCTTCCACGGCCGACCAGTCGGCATGCATCTGGTTGATCTCGACATAGGCCCGCAGGGCGCCGAGCAGTTTCTCGCGGCTCGGCAGCGACACATCCGTCGCACTGACCAGGTCGCCCGCATAGGGCTCCCAGTCCGGCGTCACCTGCCGGTAGGGCGTCATCACGTGCAGCTCCTGCGTAATCGCAAAGCGCGCAATCCCCGTCAGCGTGATCAGGTAGCGTCCGTCATCGGTTTCCGAATAGGAGGTGATCCGGCCCGCACACCCGACCATCGCAATGTCCGGCCGCGCCTTGTCCCCGCCCATCGCCTGCACCATGCCGATCAGGCGCGTGCCCGACATCGCATCGTCCACCATGTTGAGATAGCGCGGCTCGAATATGTTCAGCGGCAGCGGCCAGCGTGGGAATAACAGCGCGCCCGGCAGCGGAAACACCGCCAGCGTCCCCGGCAGGTCGCTTGTCTTCCTGTAGTCGCCAGCGCTCATTGGTCCAGGTTTTGACTCCATCATATCCTACAAGATGGCCCGAAAGCTCGATCAGGCAAACATCAGCGATGCCAGACGCCGGCGACCTTCAACAGTGGCCGGGTCCGTCGGTCCTGCGGCCTCGAACACCTGCAGCAGTTTTTCCTTCGCCTTGCCGCCTTCCCAGTCCAGTTTCGTACCGAGAATGATCAGCAAATGATCGATCGCATCCTTGTAGCGCGTCGCACCGGCATATTTCTCGGCCAGCTCGAACCGTTTGGCATGATCGTTCGGCGCGGCCGTCACCGCTTCAAGCCCCTCATCAAACTCGCCCGGCGCGGGCGCATCTTCCATCATCTCTATGGCCATGCGCACGCCCTTCACACCGGAATCATGCTTCTTCGACTCCGGCACCATGTCCAGCGTCGCCGAAGCGCGCGCCTTGTCGCCATTGGCGAGGTAGCAGCGCGCGAGGCCCGCAATCGCCGTCACATTCTCCGGGTCTTCCTGGATCACGCTGGCATAGATCTGCGCGGCCGTGCTGATATCGCCCGCCTGGCTAGCCGTTTCGGCCTGCGCCAGCGCCTCGGCAATCACCTGCGCACTGTCCGTGCCGCTCAGCAGCTTGTCGATGAAACCCTTCACCTGGCTTTCCGGCAGCGCGCCCATGAACGCATCGACCGGGCGGCCCTTGTCAAACGCATAGACCGCCGGGATGGACCGCACGCCAAGCTGGCCCGCATAGGCCGGGTTCTCGTCGATATTGATCTTCACCAGTTTGACCGCGCCCTTCTTGCCCTCGACGACGCGTTCGATCACCGGGCCAAGCTGTTTGCACGGCCCGCACCACGGCGCCCAGAAGTCGACAATCACGGGCTGCGTGTTCGAGGCTTCGACCACGTCCGCCATGAAATCCTGGTCGGTACTGTCCTTGGTATTGAGCGCGGCGATGTCCATGGCAGGGGTTCCTTTATATACGGGCCAAAGATGGGCCCCTGCAGCCGATTCCGCAAGCAGGCACTGTGCGAAGTCCGGAACCGGGCCTAAACACCCGGTGTTCATCCGGCGGTCGGTTTGGCCCCCACGGCCCGCCAGCATGAACAGGGCCCAACGAAAAGCGGCCGAAATACCTTTATCCCGCCCTGTTTAGGTGGGGTTCAGGCCCTTAAGTTTAAGCCCATGGTCATAAGGAGGCCGAAACGATGATGAACTTGCTCACGACCCTAGGCGCAATCACGGCTCTGGCCACTGCGCCGCTCGCCGTATCCCTTCAGGGCGCTGCCCCGGCCGCGCCTGCCATCGCCGCACCTGCCACAACCGGCGCCCTCTCGGCGGCCGAACGCAGCGCCATCCTGAAAGAGGTTGCCAAGGCCCTCTCCGACGTCAAAACGGCTAAGGGCAAATTCGAACAGGTTGCGCCCGACTATTCGGAATCAACCGGCACATTCGCCCTGTCGCGCCCCGGCAAGGTCCGCTTCGACTATAACGAACCGACGCCGATCCTGATCGTCAGCGACGGCGCCACCGTTGCCATGCAGGATAGCGAACTGGAAACCACCGACCGCGTGCCGCTCAGCTCGACACCGCTCTCCCTGCTCCTCGACGACAGCCTCGACTTCGAGCGTGAGGCCCAGGTGCTTGACGTGATCCGCACCAATGGCCGCATCGGCGTCACGCTGCGTGACCGCTCCGGTGAAATGGATGGCACGCTGACGCTTGTCATGTCCGACGTCACCAAGGAACTGCTCGGCTGGCGCACGGAAGATTCCGGCGGCAACATCACCTCGGTGCAATTGTCGGATGTGGAATATGGCAAGAAGCTCAATCCACGTCTCTTCATCATGAAGGACTTCGATGACGATTAGGCGCTTTCTGCAGTCATTAAACCGGCTCAGATGACGTCGGGCCCGTCGCAAAAGTTTCAAGAACCAAAAAAGGCAAGTGTCTAACGTTTATTTTACTTGATAATTCCGCAGGGAGTGACATCTTTGCAACTGTCGATGAAACGGAAATACCCCGCGCAGCTTTTGACCCCCCGCTGTGAACCAATCCGTGACATCGCCGCCGGAATTCCCTTGCCGGCGAGACGTTAAGACCCGCGTCAGGCGCGCCCGAACTCCCCCGCGTTCGGGCGCGTTGACGTTTCAGGGATCAGTGCTAGGCAGATCCCATGTCAAAGCCACTCAAGATCGTCAGCTGGAATATCAACTCGGTTCGCCTGCGCGCGCCGAACGTCGCTGACTTCGTTGCTGCCGAAACGCCCGATGTCATCTGCCTGCAGGAGACCAAGTGCCAGGACGGCGAGTTTCCGGAAAAGCAGTTCCGCGAAATGGGCCTGCCCCATCTCGTTCTGAACGGACAGAAAGGCGGCCATCACGGCGTCGCCATCGCCTCGCGCTTCCCGCTTGAGCGCGTTGACGTGCCGGACCTCTGCCGCCATGGCCATGCCCGCGCCATTGCCGCCCGGGTCAAAGGCATCGAGATCCACAATATCTACCTGCCCGCCGGCGGCGACGAGCCGGACCCTGTCATCAATGACAAGTTCGCCCACAAGCTCGACTTCCTCGAAAAGCTAGGTCCCGGCTACAAGACACTGAAGAAGGCCCCGCGCATCCTCGTCGGCGACCTCAACGTCGCCCCGCACGAGAACGATGTCTGGTCACACAGGCAGCTCCTGAAGATCGTCTCGCACACGCCGGTCGAAACGGAGTCCCTCGAACACTCCCGCCAGACCGCCGGCTTCGCCGACATTGCCCGCATGGCCGTGCCGGGCGAACAGAAGCTCTATTCCTGGTGGAGCTATCGCGCCAAGGACTGGGCCGCCTCCAACAAGGGCCGCCGCCTCGATCATATCTGGGCCAGTCCGCAAGCGCTGCCCGACACGAAGATCGACACCTACCGCATCCACCTCGCCTGGCGCGGCGGCTGGAAACCCTCCGACCACGCCCCAATCAGCGTGAAGGTGAGCGTCTAGCGCGCTCTCCCTTCCTCCACACGCCGCAGTCCCGGCGACCGCCGGGACCTCAGTCAATTGAAGAAAGTTTCCACCCGCAAGAGACCCCGGCTTTCGCCGGGGATGCGGAGTAAATTTCTCACACCTTATCCAACCTGAATCCCACGCGGCCTATACTGGCCGCCATGTCCAACACGTCCACCTTCGTCAGTCACGGCATTACTCACGCACAACGCGCGCTGAGCGCCGTCGCCACCATGACGAACGCCCACCTCAACCCCAATACACTTAAACGCACCCTCGCCCAGCGCGCCCGGGCTGAACTTGCCCGCCTTGAAATCATCATCCGGCGCCTGCTCGTGCTCATGGCCCTCAGCCTGACATTCCCTCCGGTTATTATTCGGGCATCGTCCGGGCATCATCCGGATACCGCCCGCGTCGAGACCAAAGCCTCGGGCCACCTCACCGGCCTGTCGCCCCGCGTTCTGGGGCCGGACATGGACCGGGACGGGCTTGCGAC